>FWPV01005237.1_pt1 | contig 26210 bp, 25 predicted proteins | sample 2228371 | NCBI WGS metagenome assembly FWPV01 (sample SAMEA103939776, study PRJEB20133) | metagenome
GAGGCTCTCGTCGGCGGTAGTGAACCCCAGCTCCAGGGCGATGTCGGTGCGTTCCATTCCCGGTCCGGTATCGCAGACGGAGATGGAGGAGTAGAAGGGGTCGACGACTACCGAGGCGGTACAGGGGACGGCATGAACGAGGTTCTCCACCACCTCCCGCAAGGCCGTAGCGGGAAAGGGGGCCTGCGCCGCATCCAGCTCTTTTTTCAGTAGCTCGGAAACGTGTCCCACGAAGGAGGAAAAATCGCCCTCCAGTATCTCCACGACCTCGAAGCCCCCATCGCCGTCGGGAAAGGCGATGCGGGTGGGCGGGGGAGCGAAGAGGGAAGATTTCTTCGCCTCCCGCCCGCCGGCCTTACCGGAGGCCATTTTCCACTCCTTTCAGGCCATACGGAAAAAACCAGCGAAGGAAGATGGAAAACACCAAAAAGGCGAAAAAGAAAACACCTTTATTAACAGCAGGCGTACAAGTGGAGGGCGGGAAATCGCGGAATAACGGCTGCTCGAACAATGGGGCCAACCTCCTTAAGAAGGGCCATCCACCAGGTAAAACGGCTTGTTATCCACAGAATAATCCACAGTTGTTGAAAACCAGAAGACGAAACATTTGCCCGCGCTCGCACGACCCATTATATCAAGCGGAAGGAATCGTGGTCACGACGTTAACAGAGTGCCTCATGGAGCAGGCGCGGAGCAGGGTGAAGGGAGCGGAAAGGCATCCGGAAACGAGGAGATAGCGGGAAGCACACCGGAGAAAGGGATAGATACGCCGCCGGGCACGGGAGAAGGAGACGCACGGGAATGAAGGCGGCAAACGGCGGACGGGAAACCCCTTTTGTTGCGACCCGAGGGTTAATCAGCCCGCCCAGCGTTTTTCTCGGGGTGCCCGCGCGCCTCAGGCGACGGGATGCGGGGTCGGAAAAGCTGTATCACGGCAGGAAAACACCTCGGACAGGTAGAGCCCGTCCGGCGGAACAACCGTTTCTTGACACCCCCAGGGGCCGCGGATATAATCTTTATGCTTTATCTGGAGGTAAGAGATGAAAAGGACCTATCAGCCGAATACCAGAAAAAGGAAAAAGAACCACGGCTTCAGGAAGCGCATGAGCACCCGGGCCGGAAGGGCGATTATCAAGAGGCGCAGGCTCAAGGGAAGGAAGAGGTTGACCGCCTGAGAGCAGATGGAGAGCCTCAGGAAGAGCCGTGATTTCCGGAAGGTCATAGAGGGTGGCAATAAGACCGTATTGGAAACGATTACCATATTTACTCTGCCCAACCGCGAGGGAAAGATCCGCCTGGGAGTGTCGGTATCCCGCAAGTCCGGCGGGAGCGTGAAGCGCAACAGGATAAAGAGAAGGATAAAGGAAGCGGTAAGAAAAAACTCGCACCGCCTGCCCCAAAGCGTCGACATGGTCGTCATGGCGAGAAAGGGCGCCGGGGAGGCATCTTTTCATGAGCTGGAAAGGGATATCCGCAGCCTGTGTAGGGGCGAGGAAGAGGAACGATGAGGACGACGAGCTCGGCGCTGAAAAGGCCGATATGCATTGCCATAAGGGCGTACCAGGTATTGATATCTAGCTGGATGCCGCCAAGGTGCAGATTTTACCCCAGCTGCTCCCAGTATGCCCTGCAGGCGGTGGAGAGGTTCGGTCCGGCAAGGGGTATGTGGCTGGGAATAAAGAGGCTCTCCAGGTGCCATCCGTGGAACGAGGGCGGATATGATCCGCTGCCGGAGAAGCAGTAAAAGATGAACGTCTGGTCCTCGATCTGGAACGGCATCGTAGGAGGGCTCAACTTCCTCCTCCAGGCATTCTACCAACTGACCGGGAACTATGGGGTCGCCATCATCCTCCTGACCCTGCTGGTAAAACTGGCGCTCCTCCCCCTCACCATAAAGCAGACGCGGTCCATGATCGCCATGCAGAAGATACAGCCAGAGATAAGGAAGCTGCAGGAAAAATACAAGGACGACCGCGAGAGGCTCTCGCAGGAGATGATGAAGTTCTACAAGGAGAACAAGGTCAATCCCCTGGGGGGTTGCCTGCCCCTGCTGCTCCAGCTCCCGGTGTTCTTCGCGCTGTTCACGGTGTTGAGAAAATACCTCTTGACGCCCCCGACGCTGATAGCGGGAAACACCTACGTCGTGATGAAGGGCCTGCCACAGTTTGCGTCCGGCCTTCCGGGCGCGTACGCAGCCCTTCCGGCGATAAAGTCCTCCGGTTTTCTGTGGGTGAAAAACCTGGCGGACTCTACCAGGATCGCAGACCCCACCTTTATACTGATCATCCTTCTGGCGGCATCAACGTGGTACTCCCAGAAGCAGGTTATGACGGACCCCAGGCAGAAGAACATGATGATAATAATGCCCCTCCTCACCGCCTTCATAGGGTGGAGCCTGCCCGCGGGCGTGGTGTTGTACTGGTTGACCACGAACATACTGCAGATAGCACAGCAATACGGCATGGAGTACTACGACAGAAAGCACCCCAGAGAAGAACCCAAGGTCGCGGGGACACGAAAACCGGAGACAGAGAAGGGCGGGGCAAAACCCCAGGAGTCGGCGGGGAAGCCGGTGCAGAAACCGGCCCGTAAAGGCGCAAAACCCTCTCCCGCCACCCCCACGCAGCCGTCCAGGCAAAAGGCGAAGGGGCAGGGGGGCCAACAGAAGAGCAAGCCGGTCGACAGGAAAAAGGACACGCCGTCAAAAAGCGCCCCCACGGGAAGCGGGCAGCAAAAAAGAAAGCCCAAGAGCCCGCCGCCGCAGTCGCAGCGAAAGAGCGCGGGCGGCCAGGGGAAAGGCGGCGCACGCAAGAGATAAGGGGAGGAACAGGAAAATGGAAGCCGCAGAGAGGCCCAGTACCCCCAAGAGCATCGTGGTGGACATCGTAAACCTCATGAACCTGAGGACAAGGGTGACGAGCTGGGAAGACGACGAGGAGATTCACATCGACGTCTGGGGAGACAACCTGGGAATCCTCATTGGCAGGGGGGGCGCGACCCTGCAGGCCCTGCAGGATATCGTGACCACCATCATCAGGAGAAACGGACGCGAAACGCGCAGGATCACCATCGACGTGGAAAGATACCGGGAGAGAAGAAGACAAAAACTCCGGGAATATGCCCAGAAGATGGCGGAAAAGGCCTTGATTTCGAGGAAGCCGGTGAGGCTGGAACCCATGCCGCCGCGCGAAAGAAAGATCATCCACGACGCACTCAAGGACGTCGGGGGAGTGGAGAGCAAGAGCGAGGGAGAGGAACCCGAGCGCAGGATCGTCATCACTCCGGCCTGAGACGAAAGGCCACCCGATACTTCAAGCACCGCAAACCGCGCCAGGCAGTCACGGAAAGAACAAAAGAAAAGCCGTGATACAGATACGGTATGAGGGGATGGCCGCGGGCGAGTTATCCGAGACCGGAAGGCGGGGAACCAACAACACCGTAAAGGCTCAACCCAAGCTTAAGGTAGAGAAACCGCCATAAGGACGCGCACGGGCGATATCGGCAAGAAAACAATACAAATAATTCGGCAAACGCCATGTCTTGAGCGGGAAATCCGGCTCCCCTGTCCACGAACGGCACACCGCGAGCCCGGGTTAGCGATTTAAGGCGAACGCGGCAAGAGATGCGACAACGGAACGCTTCTCGAGAAGCGACGACAACGTCGCTACTTGCCGCCGGAGTCCATACGAAGGGTCGTGGAGTATGTTGACGACAGGGGAGACGCATCGAGCAGCACGGAGATCTGCAATGGTTCGCGCCGGATAAAAGCAACCGCGGCGGCTGGTGCCGACCGTGCCGACCCCCAACGCCGATTCCCATTTAGGTGGCGCACACGTTTCTGAGCGGAGTTATTGAAGCGAAGGGAGGAGGGGGAAAGGGGCGGGAGATCATAAGATCTATGGTGGAGTTATCGGGCAAGCCCACAGAGGGGCTGATTACCAAAAAAGCAGCGCAACAGAGGAAGGGCGAACCGGAAGCCTTCAAGGCGCCGACAAGCACGAGTCAAGAGGAGAGAGATTCCCGATAACACAAAACAAGCAAGAAAGAAAAAGGTCGAAAAACGAGACAAGAGGACGAAGAAAACAGAAATCGGAAGGAAATCGGTCCGGGTGAAACATCTCACTCCGCGGGAAACAGCCACCGGCAGGGTAACGACCCGACGCACGACGGGCGCACACCACAAAACCACACACAAACGTTTCACGTGAAACATCTCACTCCGCGGGAAACAGCCACCGGCAGGGTAACGACCCGACGCACGACGGGCGCACACCACAAAACCACACACAAACGTTTCACGTGAAACATCTTGCCGGGAACGGTGTCCTTGCCTATTATGTGAATGACATGTTAGATATGGTCGGGCTCATCATGCCGACGCGCTCCCTGTCGCCGGCCCGCGGGGATGCGGCGCGATACAGACCTTTCTCCTTTGCGGGAATCCTTTTGAGAGGATTACCTGCGATACGATAGAAAATATTGGTTAGGAGGCACGACGTCAGCCGTTTTTCCGCGGAGGCCTCGAGGATGCATCATGGATGAAAGGAACGAAGCCCTTCTCTCCTCGCAGTTGAAAGACGCGTTGCAAAAGACCTGTACAAGAATGGGGATCTTTTTGGAGGAAGAAAGGGCCGAAGCGCTCCATGCGTATATTAACGAACTAGTGAGGTGGAACCGGGCGTATAATCTGGTAGGAAGAAGGGTGGGAGCCCAGGGGATGATCGAGCTATGCGTGGATGCCATCACCCCCCTCTGCATAAAGGGGCTTTTCGGGGAGGAAAAGGAAGTCCTGGACATCGGTTGCGGAGCCGGCATGCCCGGGATACCGCTATATATCCTCGCGGGACCCTTTCCCCTCACCCTGGTGGAGCCACAGAGAAAAAAGGTGACCTTCTTGCGTCACATACGAAGGAAAATGGGACTGGAAGGCATAAGGATATATCCGGGAAGAGTCGAGGCCATGGCTCGCGAGGATGATCATCTGAACGCCTACGAGACAGCGCTGGCAAGGGCGGTCACCGACCCCCTCCGCCTTGCCCGGCTGGCCGAGCCCCTGCTTTGCGAAGGCGGCCAGCTAGTGCTCTTTACGGGGGAGAAAGATGCCGGAGAGATCAGGAGATCCGGCGCTTCTCTAGAGGCGAAGGGCCTGAGGGTGCAGGCGGCGAGATCGACGAAAAGGCTTACGTCGAGGGACTGCTACCTCGTGCAGTTGGTGAAAACCAGACCTCACGGCATGCGCGAGGCGCGTTCTCCGGGAAGGTGAGGAAAAGATCGCGAGGTGATGGCGGATGGAAGTCGAAGAGGTCGCTTCGGTTGGCGCTGAAAATCAGGCCAGAACAAAGGTTCTGGCAATAGCGAACCAGAAAGGGGGCGTTGGGAAGAGCACCACGGCGATTAACTTGGGCGCATATCTGGCCGTGGAGGGCAAAAAGGTCCTCATCATCGACCTCGACCCCCAGAGCAACGCCACCAGCGGGCTTGGCGTTAGCGGCGGGATGATGGGGCAGCAGATATACGATGCCCTGGTCAACGAGGTGCCGCTGGAAGAGGTAATAGTCAAAACCTCAACCGACGGTTTAGACCTGGCGCCGTCCTCGCTGCGCCTTGCCGGCGCGGAGGTGGAGCTGGTGTCGCTGCTCTCGCGGGAGACCAGACTCAGGAAATGTCTGGAGCCCGTGAAGGATCGCTATGACATCGTGCTTATAGACTGCCCCCCCTCGTTAGGCTTGCTCACGGTAAACGCCCTGGCGGCGGCGGATGAGGTCTTGATCCCCATCCAGTGCGAATATTACGCCCTGGAAGGACTGGTCCTGCTTCTGCGCACCATAGAAAAGATCCGCGTATACCTTAACCCGGAACTGCGTATCGGCGGCATACTGCTTACCATGCACGACTCTCGCACCAGCATCTCCAGGCAGGTCATGGAGGAGGTGAGGAGGCAGTATCCCCAGGAGACCTTTGTTACCGTCATCCCCCGGAACGTGCGCCTCAGCGAGGCCCCCAGCTACGGACGACCCATATCCCAGTACGATCCGTATTGCAGGGGGGCATTGGCCTATCAGAATCTGGCAAAGGAAGTGATCTCCCATGGCTAAAAAAGGACTGGGTAAAGGCCTGGGCGCCCTTATATCCAATGGCGCATCGGCGGAGCAGCCGAGGCACGAGATGCTGCCCGTGGACAGCATCAAGCCGAGCTCCACGCAGCCCCGGCGAAGATTCAAAGAGGAGAGCCTGGAGGAGCTCGCCGCATCGGTAAAGGAGCACGGCGTGGTGCAGCCGGTGATCGTCCGTCCCTCGGGCACCGGGTACGAGCTCCTGGTGGGCGAGCGCAGGTGGAGAGCGGCCCAGATGGCGGGACTGAAATCGATTCCGGCGGTGATCCGTGACGCGGAGGCATCGCAGTGTCTGGAAATAGCCCTGGTGGAGAACATCCACCGCGACGACCTCAACGGCATCGAGGAAGCCACCGCGTACCGCCAGCTCATGGAGGACTTCGGGCTCTCCCAGGAGGAGATAGCCAAGAAGGTGGGCAAGAGCAGGTCCGCGGTGGCCAACTCCCTGAGGTTGCTTCAACTTCCGGTTGAGGTTCAGGCTACCATCGTCGCCGAGGAGATAACCCCCGGGCACGCACGCGCGCTGCTCGCCCTGCAGGGCGATCCCTACCAGGCAACGCTGCTTCAGCGCATCATCGACGAGGACCTGTCTGTGCGTCAGACGGAGGAGATCGTGCGCAGGCGACTCGGGGGCGCCGCGGAGAAGGCGGCGAGGGAAAAGCCGGAGTCCCTCGGCGAATACGCGGAGCTGCTCTCGGCCTCCCTGCGCGCAAAGGTGAAGGTGGTGCGCGGCAAGCGCAAGGGGAAGATAATCATAGAATTCAAGGGAGAAAAGGACCTCTTGCGCCTCCTGGAGGAATTGGGGGTCGGTCCGGCGGCGGAGGCGGAGGCCCCGCAGGCCTAAGAATATTTTTCCAGAGCCAGGTCCACCAGGCGTCCCACCAGTTCCGTGAAGCCCATGCCCGCTACCTCCGCGGCCATGGGGAGAAGGCTGGTCTCGGTCATGCCCGGACTGATGTTCAGCTCCAGCACCTGTGGGACCCCGTCCTCGTCGATGATCATGTCCACACGGGATACGTTGGCGCAGCCCAGGGCGCGGTGGGTGTCCAGGGCGACCTCTAAGGCTCGCCGCGTGGTCGCCTCATCCAACCTCGCGGGGCAGTAATAATCAGTGAGGCCGGGGGTGTAGCGGGACTCGAAGTCGAAGAACTCTCCCCGGGGGACAGCTTCCACCAGCGGCAGCGCCTGGAGGTCGAGGTTGCCGATGATGCTGGCCGCCACCTCGGTTCCCTTGACATATTTTTCCAACAAAACCCGGTCGTCGTAATGTAGCGCCGTGCGCACCGCCTCCGGCAGCTCCTCCTGCGAGCGCGCAACCCTTATCCCCAGCGCCGATCCCTGGGCGACCGGCTTTACCACCAGAGGAAACCCGAGCTTCTCGCCCGCGGGATGCAGGGCATGCAGCGCGCCCATCTCCCGGAAGGTGGCCTCGCTGAGCACGAAGTAGGGAGGGGTGGGGATGCCACGGTTCCGGAAGACCTCCTTGGAGAGAGCCTTGTTGAAACCCAGGGCGCTGGCGAACACGCCGGGGCCGGTGAAGGGGATGTCGAGGATCTCCAGGAGCTCCTGCACCGTGCCGTCCTCGCCGAATTTGCCGTGCAGGGCGATGTACACAAGATCGGGACGCTCCCTCTTGAGCGTGGGGACGAGGCTTTCGTCCACGTCCAGGTCTAAGACCTCGTGGCCCAGCTCGGCCAGGGCGCGGGAGACGCGCCTGCCCGACCGCAGCGAGACATCCCTTTCCAGGGACCTGCCGCCCATCAGCACACCTACGCGCATGTCCATCAACCTCCCGTCAAGCCGCCGGCTTCCTCTTCGGGCGGAAGCTCGGCCGCGTAGCCCAGGGCGCGGGCCAGGGACAGCTCGTGCTTGATCACCCTGGCGAGCCGCTTGATGCCCTCGTGGATGGTCTCCTCGTCCGCGTAACTGAAGTTCAGCCGCATACAGCTCTCGCCCCCGCGGTAGGGGAAGAACCCGGTCCCGGGCACGAACGCAACCCGGGCGTCTATGGCCGCGGCCAGCATCTCCGAGGCCTTGATGAATTCCGGCAGGGTCACCCACACGAAAAGCCCCCCCCGGGGGTTGGTCCACCGGGCTATTCCCTCGAGGTGTTCGCGCAGGGCCTCCAGCATGGCGTCCCTTCTGCCGCGATATATCTCCCGGAGGCGCTCTATCTGCCCCCGCCAGTCCTCGCTGCTGAAGTAGCGGTGTGCCACCATCTGGACGAAGGTCGAGGAGCAGAGGTCGGCCGATTGCTTGGCCAGCAACAGCTTGTCCAGTATGGGGTGGGGAGCGGCTACCCAACCTATGCGCATGCCGGCCGCGAAGATCTTGGACAGGGTGCCGAGGTAGATGACCCTCCCCTCGTCGAGGCTGCGCAGCGAGGGTTCCGGCTCGCCCTCGAAGCGCAGAAGACCGTAGGGGTTATCCTCGACCACCAGGCAGTCGTGCTCATGGGCCAGCTCCAGCAGCCGAAAACGCCTCTCCCTGCTCATGGTAATACCTGCCGGATTCTGGAAATTAGGCACCACATAGATGAACTTCGCCCGCCGGTCCAGACGGGCGAGCTCGACGAGCTTCTCCTCCAGGAGGTCCGTCCTCAGGCCCTGGCCGTCCATGGGAATGGTGTGGATGCGCGGCTGGTAGCTGAGGAAGCTGTTGAGGGCGCCCACGTAAGAGGGAGCCTCGGTGATGATGCTGTCCCCGGGGTTGATGAAGATCTTGGCGATGAGCTCCAGGCCCTGCTGTGCCCCGTTGGTGATCATGATGTCCTCCGGGAAGCAGGGCGTGCCCTCCGCGGCCATGATGGCCATGAGGTCGTGCTTCAAGGGGGCGTAGCCGTCGGTGGGGCCGTACTGCAACGCGGCGGCGCAGTCGTCCTCCAGGACGGCGCGCACCGTCCTGAGGATGGTCTCGGCATCGAAGGCCTGGGTGAAGGGCAGCCCTCCCGCCAGGCTGATGATATCCGGGCGCGCGGTGACCGAGAGCAGGTCCCGGATCTCCGAGGACAGCATGCTCGACGTGCGGTGTGCGTATTTACCCTCGAAGGGATCGAGGGTGAACCTCGGGGACATACTATCACCTCTCTACCGCTCCCCGTCGCGATCCCGGCTATGAGATGAAGTATAAATGATAGCGCGGCGCGCATCACGCGGGCAAGAGCCTCGCAGGGGAGGGGGCGTCGCCGCGTCCCGAGGCCGCGAGCGAGCCGGTTAAGAAAGGCCACGGTGGGGTCGATAACAGCTATGCGGGAGCCATATATATTAGACCGTGCCGTGCCGTCCGGGCCGGTCCCCCCGCGGGGTAGCGGCGAGAGCCGGGTCACGGAGCGGGAGGGATATCGAAACCGGAGGTGCAGGCAGGGCGATGCCGGCGATGGCGGAGGAGCGCGTGGCAAGGGATCCGGGTGGGGGCGCGAGCGGCGCCGACTTCGGGCTGGAGGTGCTCTTGCGGCAACTCCAGGGCGAGCTGGGCCTGAACTTCAGGCAGTACAAGCCGAATTATCTCAAGCGGCGCATCGGGGTGCGCATGCGCGCCGCTGGGTGCTCCGACTACCTGCAGTACAGACAGTATCTTAGACAGCATCCCGGTGAGGCCCGCAGACTGATCAACGACCTCACCATAAACGTGACCGAGTTCTTCCGGGACGGCGATGTCTATGAGGCGATCCGTCGCGCGGTAATCCCGGACATCCTCGACTACAAACGCCGCGGCGGCATGTGGAGCCTGCGGGCCTGGAGCGCGGGTTGCGCCACCGGCGAGGAGCCCTACTCCCTGGCCATCCTCATCCTGGAAGCGCTCGCGAGGAAAGGAGACCGCCCGAGATGGGCGGTCCGCGTCACCGCCACCGACCTGGACGACAAAGCCCTGGAGCGCGCGAAGGCCGCGCGCTATGAGGAGGTGAACCTGCTCCCCGGGCTGGAGCTGGACGATTATTTCATGCCCGTGGAGGGCGGGTATGCGGTGCGCGACGAGGTCAGGCGCGTGGTGAGGTTCCTTCTCCTGGACCTGGCCAAGCCGCCGCCGCTGCGCCACCTGGACCTCATACTCTGCCGCAACGTGCTCATCTACTTCGAGCGCGACAAACAGTCCGAGATCATGGAGATCTTCCACCGCAGCCTGCGGCCGGGGGGTTTCCTGGTGCTGGGAAAGAGCGAGGCGATCGTGGGCGCGGCACAGAGCGGCTTCGCGCCCTTCCGGCGCCGGGAGAGGATCTACCGCAAACGGGAATGAGGAGACGGGGGCTTCCGAGAGAAGGGAGAAGGGCCGGGCAGGCATAAAACTTATATGACCCGGTGCCGAAATACCTTTTAGCGGCGCCATGCTTGAGTTGACCGGCTGTTGCCGCGGCGGGGCGCGGTCCGCGGCCCAGGTCTTCTGGAGATGTCGGAGGTACGCTTGATGAGCATGTTCTCTGGAGAAGGGAAGGGAGAGGCCGGGGGCTGGAGAAACCTGCGCACCCTGGCTCTGGCGGCGGCGGCGCTCTTCCTGGTGCTGGCCCTGGCCGCGGGGATCCTGGGGGTGGCCGTGCTCGCGGCCGGCTCCTCCCGGACCGGGGAGGCGGCGAGGGGCCTGGAGTCCGGGGAGCCAAGGGACAAGGTGGATTCCGCCAGGGACTTGATGGACGGGGCGAGGGTGGCCCTCATCGTCCTGCTGGTGGTGGAGGCGGCCGTCGCTGCGCTCGGGGCCTTCCTGTTCTACCGCTGGCTGTCCGGCGGGGTGCGCGAGATCACCTGGCAGGTGCAGCAGGTGGCGGCGGGGGACGGCGACCTCACGCGCCACATCGAGGTGGAGGACAGGCCCACGTTCGGGCCGCTGGCCGATTCCATCAACATGATGATCGGCGCCCTGAGGGGCTCGGTGGCGGAGATCGGCAGGATAGCCGGCGAGCTCAGCAACAGCGCCGAACAGATGTCGGCGGTGATCCAGCAGATGAACGCCTCCAGCCAGGACATCTCGAGCACCATCGCGCATATCGCCAAGGGGGGAGAGGAACAGGCGCGCCGCGTCCTCGAGACGTCGCACGCCATGGAGATGATGACCGCCTCCATGCAGGAGATGGCGGAGAAGGCGGACATGTCGAACCAGGCGGCCATGGAGGCGATCGAGATAGCCCAGAGAGGGGCGGAGGCGGCGGTGGAGACGGCTAGTGCCATGGAGATCATCCGCGGTGCCGCGGAGGCGGTGGTGGATGCCAGCACGGGCCTCGAGGAACGCTTCATGCAGATCGGGATCATCGTCGACGTCATCACCAGCGTGGCGGACCAGACCAACCTCCTGGCCCTCAACGCCGCCATCGAGGCGGCGCGCGCGGGGGAGCAGGGGCGCGGCTTCGCGGTGGTGGCGGAGGAGGTGCGCAGCCTGGCGGAGAACTCCCGCAAGTCGGCGGAGCAGATCTCCAACCTCATCCGCGAGATACAGGGAGGCGTCAACCGCATGCGTACCAGCATCGACTCCGCCATCGACCAGGTAAAAGCGGGCACGGAAGTGGTGGAGAAGGCCGGGAGGGCGCTGCAGGAGATCGCGGTCTCCATCCAGAGCACCTCCCGCTACGCCAGCGAGATCGCGGAGACCACGCGGCAGCAGGTGTTGGGGAACGAGGAAGCGCTGAAGGCCATAACCGAGATCGCCAGCATCGCGGACGAGACGGCCGCCTCCTCGGAGGAGGCCTCGGCCACGGTGGAGGAACAGACCGCCTCCATGCAGGAGATGGCCGCCGCCGCCGCGGAGCTTGCGGCCATGGCGGAAAAGCTGAACCAACTGGTGAGCGGCTTCAAAGTATGAGCGGAGGAAGGGCATGACGGCAGCCGGAAGGGGAGCGGAGAATAAACAGGGCGAGAGGGTATCGGGCCTGCTGCTCAAGCTGCTGGGCTCTTTCGTCCTCCTGGGGGTGGGGGGCAGCATAGGGGTGGCCTATGCGGGCAAGGGGCTTTCCTGGAGCCCGGCGCTCTCGGGCCTGCTCTTCGGGGCCCTGCTGGTGGCGGCGATGACGGCGGGAGCCCTGGCCTTCCTCCTCCGCCAGCTCAAGGCGGTGGGGATGCTCACCGAGCACCTGGAAAGAATAGCCAGGCGTGACTTCACCTCCCAGGTGGATACCGAAAAGGCGGGCATCATGGAAGGTTTCGCGCGGGCGCTCAACGACTTCACCTCCTCCATGCGCGCGGTGATCAAGGAGCAGCTTGACACCGCCGACCAGCTCACCTCCGCCAGCGAGATGATGTCGGGGGTGTCGAGGGAGACCACGGAGACCGCGCAGGAGACGGCGAACACCGTCTCGCAACTGGCGCGCGGGTCGGAGGAGCAGGTGCACGCCATCGTGCAGGCCCAGGCCACGGTGGCCGAGATCGTGGAGGAGATAAACCTCGCCGCCAAGAGGAGCCAGGAGGCGAGGCAGTACAGCGCCCAGGCGCAGGAGACGGTGGAAAAGGGCGTGACGGCTGTGCGCCGCGCCACCCAGAAGATGGAACAGATAAAGAAGACCGTGGACGCCTCGGCGGAGGCGGTCAGGGAACTTGGGGAGCACTCGGCGCAGATCGGGCTGATCGTCGACGTGATCACCTCCATCGCGGACCAGACCAACCTCCTGGCCTTGAACGCCGCCATCGAGGCGGCGCGCGCGGGGGAGCAGGGGCGCGGCTTCGCGGTGGTGGCGGGCGAGGTGCGCAACCTCGCGGAGGGTTCCGCCAAGGCCGCCTCGCAGATAGCGAACCTGGTGCGGGAGATCCAGCGCGGTATCGAGCATACCATCGAGGGCATGGAGGGAGGCACGCGCGAGGCCGAGGAGGGAAACCTGGTGGTGGCGGAGGCGCAGTACATGCTGCAGGAGATCGACCAGGCCTCGCGCTCCATCGCGGAACGGGTGACGGCAATCTACGAGGCCACGCAGCAGATCGCGGAGAAGAGCGGTAGGGTGGTGGAGGTGATGACCTCCATAGCGGGGATCTCGGAGGAGGCCGCGGCGGCCACCCAGGAGGTCTCAGCCTCCATAGAGGAGCAGACGGCGGCCATGCAGGAGGTGACCGCCGCCGCGCAGGAGCTGGAGGAGATAGCCGGCCGCCTGCGCGAGATCCAGAGGGAGTTCAGGGTCTGAAGGAGGCCGGGGGGCGCCCGCCGCCTTCGTTGTGAGCGGGTTCCGGTTGGGATATATTGAGGTTGAAGCCGCGGGACGGCGGACGCGGCACGGGAGGAGAAGAGTATGGCGAGCGAAACCAGGCCGGCGGACGAGATGCAGCTGGTGGTCTTCAGCCTGGGGCGGGAGGAATTCGCCGTCGAGGTCACGCAGGTGCGCGAGATCATGCGCATGGAGGAGATCACCCGCATGCCCAAGAGCCCGCATTTCGTGGAGGGGATCATCAACCTGCGCGGGCAGATAATCGCGGTGATCGACCTCGCCAAGAGGCTGAACCTGGAATCCGCGGAGAGGAGCGGCGAGAGCCGCATCATCGTGGTGGAAGCGGAGGATGTGAAGGTGGGCATGATCGTCGACTCGGTATCGGAGGTGCTACGCGTGGGCGCGGACGCCGTGGAGCCGAGTCCCACCCTGGCGGCGGACATATCCGCCGCATACCTGCAGGGGGTGGTCAAACAGGACAACAGGTTGATCATCCTCCTGGACCTGACCAAGGTCCTGTCGCTGGACGAGATGGCGAGCCTGGGATTCTAGGGGAGCGCTTGGACGATAGATTGCGCAGACGGCAAGGAAAGGAGGAAAGGATGGCGCCGACCGTGCTGATCGTCGACGACGCCCTCTTCATGCGCATGATGATCAGGGACATCCTGTCCAAGGACGGCTTCGAGGTGGTGGGAGAGGCCGAGAACGGCGTGGAAGCGGTGGAGCGCTTCAAGGAGACGAGGCCGGACCTGGTGACCATGGACATCGTCATGCCGGAGATGGACGGCATCGAGGCGGTCAAGCAGATCATGAAGATCGACCCCAACGCCAAGATCCTCATGTGCAGCGCCATGGGCCAGCAGCCGCTGGTGGTGGAGGCGTTGGAGGCGGGGGCGAAGGACTTCATCATCAAACCCTTCCAGCCCTCGAAGGTGATCGAGGCGGTGGAAAAGGCCCTCAAGGAATAGGCCGGTCCCGCCGCGGGGCTGGAGGTGAAGCGTTTGTCCCGCAAGATCAGGGTCCTGATCGTCGATGACTCCGCCCTGGTGCGAAAGCTGATCCGCGACGTGATCGCCGCGAGCGAGGACATGGAGGTGGTGGGGGCCGCCTCCAACGGCGTGGAGGCGATACGGTGCGTAACCGAGCTGGATCCCGACGTGGTGACCATGGATATCCATATGCCCGAGATGGACGGGCTCACCGCGCTGGAATACATCATGCGCAAACATCCACGTCCCGTGATCATGCTCAGTGCCCTGGCGCAGAAAGGCGCCACCGCGACCCTGAGGGCGCTGGAGCTGGGCGCGGTGGACTTCATCGCCAAGCCCTCGCACTATCCCTCCGCGGTCAAGGAGGTACGGGACGAGGTGGTGCTGAAGATCAGGACGGCTGCGCAGGCCAGCAGGGAGGTCCTCCGGGGCCGCCCTCGCCACGGGAGGCCGGTGGCCGCGGCGGGCAGGGGGGCTCCGCGCTCGAGTAACAAGGTGGTGGTGATCGGCGCTTCGGCGGGGGGGCCCAAGGCGCTGGCGGAGATCATGCCGCGCTTTCCCGCCGATGCCCCGGCGGCCTTCGTCATCGTCCAGCACATGCCCGGGGTTTTCACGCGCTCCTTCGCCGGGCGCCTCGACAGCCTCTGCGAGATGAAGGTGAAGGAGGCGGAGGAGAACGAGCCCCTGCGCCCCGGGACCGTGCTGGTGGCGCCGGGGGGCAAGGACCTCATCATCGCGCCCGACCTCCAGGGAGAGGGAAGAGTGGAGCTGATGGATTCCCAGAACCGCGCCGGCGCTTCCCCGCGCATCGACACCACCATGATCACGGCGGCGGAGGTCTACGGACCCATGGCCGTCGGCGTGATCATGACCGGGATGGGCTCGGACGGGGCGAGGGGCATGGAGAAGATCAAGAAGAGCAAGGGCGCGACCATAGCCCAGGACGAGGAGAGCAGCCTGGTTTTCGGTATGCCCAAGGTGGCCATAGAGAAGGGTTGTGTTGACTGGGTGGTGTCCCTGGAGATGATACCCGAGAAGGTCATGGAGCTGCTCTAGGGCGCCTCGAGTACGCTGCGGTCAGGATATGGACGTCTCTCAATACAAGGAACTGTTCATCAGCGAAGCCCAGGAGCACCTGGAGGCCCTGAACCAGGCCATGGTGGACCTGGAGAGGGACCCCGGCAACCCGGATGTGCTCACGGAGATCTTCCGCTCCGCCCATACCCTGAAGGGCATGTCCGCCACCATGGGGTTCGACCAGCTCACCGAGCTCTCCCATGAGATGGAAAACGTGCTGGACGGACTGCGCAGCGGAGACATCGAGGTCACCACGGACATCGTGGACCTCCTCTTCGGCTGCTTCGACATGCTGGCCTCCATCGTGGCCTCCATCGCCGAAGAGAGCCCCGAGGCGCTCGACACCACCTCTCTCATCGAAGCGCTGCGCGAGGTGTACGCGGGCGGGCGCGGAGGGGTGGCGGGAGTGGAGGCGCCCCGCAAGGCGGGAAAGGGCAGGGCGAAGAGGAAAGGCGCGGCGAAGCCCTCTCCCGGGGAGGAGGAGGCGGGCGAGGGCGCCGAAGAGGCCCCGGCCGCCGTGAGCGAGGCGGGCGGGGAACCGCCGGAGGGGATGGAAGCCGGGGAAGAAGAGGCCGCGCGCGCGGCGCGCAAAGAGACCCTGGCCGGAGAGGAGGCTCCCGCGCCCCGCGAGGAGGCGGGGGAGGAGCGCCTTCTCCGGATGAGGGTGACCCTGGACAGGGACTGCGTGCTGAAGTCGGTGCGGGTGTTCATGATCTTCAAGAAGCTGTCGCAGCTCGGGAGGGTGGTTGACTCCACCCCTTCCGTGGAGGACCTGGAGGACGAGAAGTTCGACCATTCCTTCGAGGTGGTGCTCTCCAGCGCCGAGGATGCGGGAGAGGTGCGCAGGGCCCTGATGACCATAGCAGAGGTTCAAGAGGTGGAGACGCTGCCCCTCGAGGGCGGGAAACCGCTGACCGAGAAGCCCGTGACGGGAGAAAGGGAGGAACCCCGGGAGGCGCCGGCCCCCGAGGTCCCGCGGCGAGAAGCGGAGGCTTCCGCCATGGCCCCGTTGCGCACCCAGAGCGTGAGGGTGAACATCTCGCGCCTGGACAACCTCATGAACCTCATCGGGGAGCTGGTAATCAACCGCACCCGGCTGCAGGAGATCTCCTCGTCCTACAATATCCCGGAGCTGAAGGAAGCCCTGGCGCACACCGCGCGCCTTACCGCGGACCTGCAGGACGAGGTGATGAAGACGCGCATGGTCCCTGTGGAGCACATCTTCAACCGCTTCCCGCGCATGGTGCGCGACCTGGCCAAGAGCAGGGGCAAGGAGGTGGATTTCGTCATCGAGGGCAGGGACATCGAGCTGGACCGCACCATCCTGGACGAGATCAGCGACCCCCTCATGCACCTCCTGCGCAACGCCGTGGACCACGGCATAGACAGCCCGGAGGAGAGAGAGGCGCGGGGCAAGCCGAGGCGGGGGAGCATCAAGCTGGCGGCACGGCGCGACCGCAACTACGTCTCCATCGAGGTCCAGGACGACGGGCAGGGGGTGGACGCCGAGAGGGTCTTCGCCATAGCCCAGGAGCGGGGCCTGCTGACCGCCGATGAGGCGAGGTCGCTCAGCGGGGAGGACGCCCTGCGCTTTCTGGCAATGCCGGGCTTCACCACCGCGGAGGAGGTGAGCGGGGTTTCCGGCCGGGGAGTGGGCCTGGACGTGGTCAAGAGCAAGGTTGAGTCGCTGGGAGGCATGCTGATCATGCAGAGCGTGAAGGGCGAAGGCACCACCTTCGCCCTCAAGCTGCCCCTGACCCTGGCCATCATCCAGGCCCTGCTGGTGAAGGTGACCCGGGAGATATACGCCATCCCGCTGGGGGTGGTCCTGGAGACGGCGGTGATCTCCTCCTACGAGATCAAGTACGCATCGGGACAGGAGGTCATCTTCCTGCGGGACGAGACCCTGCCCCTGGTGAGGCTGGCGCGCTGCCTGGGCCTCGAAGAGGGGGACGGCCAGGGCACCTTCCCGGTGGTGGTGGTGGAGACAGCGCCCCGCAGCGTGGCCATCGCCGTGGACGAGCTCCTGGGCCAGCAGGAGATCGTCATCACCAGCCTGGACCGCTTTCTAAAGGGCATTCGGGGATTCGGGGGGGCGACCATCCTGGGCACGGGAGAGGTGGCGCTTATCCTTGACATACCGACTCTGATATCCTGAAGGTTGTGGACGAGAGGTTTCCTCGAAAGGAGGAGAGATGGCGGAAAGGAGAGGGCTGACGCCCCTTCAGCTGGACGCGCTGAGAGAGGTGGGCAACATCGGTTCCGGGAACGCGGCCGTCGCCCTTTCCACCATGGTGGACAAGAAGGTGCTGCTGAGTGTTCCGCGGGCCACCCTGGTGCCCCTGGTCAGGGTCTCGGACCTGGTCGGAGGGGCGGAGACGCCGGTGGTGGGCATCTACCTGCATATAAGCGGCGAGGCCTCCGGGAGCATGCTGCTGCTGCTGGAGGAGCACAGCGCCAACCAGCTGGCCCACCTCATGGTGAGCGGCAGCGAGGCGGGAGAGCTCTCCACCGTGGAGCAGTCCGCGCTGCAGGAGACGGGGAGCATCCTCGCGGGCTCCTACCTCAACGCCCTTTCCCAGATGACCGGCATCCTGCTGCGGCCCTCGGTGCCGGGGTTCGCCATGGACATGGCGGGGGCGATAATCGATTTCATCCTGGTGGAGATAAGCCAGTCCGAGGATTACGTGCTGGTGATCGAGACGGAGTTCGACATCCTGGAACATGTGATCAAGGGACACCTCATCCTCTTCCCGGACCTCGGGTCCCTCGACCTCATACTGGGGAGGCTGGGGGTGAGCGGTTGAGGGAAAGCGGGAGGCCATGAAGGCGGCCCGGCCCCGCCAGGCGCGCCCCCACCGGGAGACCGGTGCGGCTGCCGGCGGGAGCGAGGAGGGAGCCATGGGCAGGAGCGACTTGCAGGAGCCGCAGGATACGGTGAACATAGGGGTGGCGGAGTATTACGTCACCCACAACCCGCATACGCTGGCGAGCTACGGGTTGGGCAGCTGCGTGGGCGTGGTCCTGTACGACGAAAAGCGCCGCATAGGAGGCATGGCCCACATCATGCTCCCCGACTCCACCGCCATCAGCAAGAAGGGCAACCCGGGCAAGTTCGCCGACACCGCCATCAAGGCCATGGTGGAGGAGATGGAAAAACTTGGCTCGCGCCGCTCCGACATCAAGGCCAAGATCGCCGGAGGGGCGTGCATGTTCACCATTCCCGGGGCCACCAACCCGCGCAACGTCCCCGGACCCTGCCTGGGGATGCAGATCGGCGAACGCAACGTGGAGGCTGCGAAGGCGGCCCTGCGAGAGCACCGCATCAGGCTGGTGGCGGAGGACACGGGGGGGAACTACGGGAGGACCATGCGCTTCGACATCTCCAGCGGCAGGGTCACCATAAGCTCCATCAAGCACGGCAGGAAGGAACTATGAAGGAAGAGGCAAGGGGCGAGCGGGTTGAGGTGTCTCGCGAAGCCATCGCGGCCCTGGCGGCGCAGGCGGTGGAGGAGATAGAGGGCGCCGAGATATGCCAGCCCGGGGCGGTGGAGAGCATCACCTCCCGCGTCAGGCGCGAGTTCGTGCACAGGGGGATAAAGGTGAGCCGCGAGGACTCCTCCTACCGGTTGGGCGTGCACCTGAAGGTCCGTTACGGTACCGAAATCCCCTCCCTCGCGCGCGAGGTCGCGGACAAGGTCAAGGAATACGTGGAAGGGCTTACCGACCTCCCTGTCGAGGAGGTCGAGGTGGTGATAGAGGACGTCGAGCCGCCGGCCTGATCACTCCCCGCCGGGCTCGAAGTATGCGGCCACCGCCCTGACCAGGGCGGTATGGAAGGCGGAGACGGGCTCCACCTCCACGCCGTATTCGGCGATCACGCAGGGCATGCGCGTCTCCCGCAGCATGGGGTAGCTGCGGGCTTCGGGAGGCAAGAGCGGCGCCACACCCTTCCGGTGCAGCTCCTCGTACAGCAGCGAAGCCAGCCGCCTGCCGCGCGGCGAGGAGTAATCGCCGCTCCCGAAGAAGAACACGCGCACCCCGCCCCCCTCCGATGACCGCAGCCCGAGCACGATGTCCGCGCCGCAGTCGTTGGCCAGGCGCGCCCGCTGGCTCTCGGGGACTCCGCAGGAGACGCCGCCGGTCAGCACCACCGCCAGACCAAACGCCCGCAGCTCGCCCGCCGCCAGGCGCACGGCGTCCTCGGCACGGGGGTCGCCCTCGCCGGCGTCCAGTGCCACCGTGCGTCCTTCCATGCCGCGGAAAGAGAGGTCGGTGATGGCCTCATGTACCTCGGCCACGCTGGTGTCCTTCAGCGCATGGCGCAGCCGACGGAGACAGGAGAGGGTGGAGGAGCCGGCGATGCCGTCCACCGGAAGGTCCATGTTGTGCTGGAACGCGCGCAGGGCACGGTCGGTATCCCGGCCGAAGATGCCGTCCTCGCGCCCGGCGTTGAAACCGAGGCGGTTGAGGTAGCGCTGGAGCTCGCGCACGTCGTCCCCGCGGAAGGGAGGAACGCGGAGATACAGGAAGCGGTCGCCGAGGCGGTAGGAGGCCTCCACCAGCTCGTGCCAGGTGTTCTCGTCCACTTTCCCGTCCGCGCGCAGGCCGCGCTTCTCCTGGAACTCGCGCACCGCCCGCGCCGTGCCCTCGCCGTAATAGGCCTCGCGCATCTCCGCCTCCATCCCCGGGGGGGCGAACCCGAGCTCGAAGAGCCTCTTCTGCACGTCGCTCACGGCGGGGCCGCGGTCTCCCGGTGATACGGCACGCACCGTTCAGCCCTCCCTGTGCACGGGGAGGGTGAACTTGAAGGACGAGCCCCTGCCCGGCTCGCTCTCCACCCAGATGCGCCCTCCGTGACCCTCCACGATCCCCTTGGAGATGACCAGGCCCAGGCCCAGGCCTCCCGCGGAACGCGTGGAGTCCGTCTCAACCTGGTAAAACATGGTAAATAACTTGCGCTGCTGCTCGAGCGGTATCCCGGGACCCGTGTCGCGCACCTCCAGCTCCACCATGTCCGGGTCCTCCGCGGCGCGCGCCGACACCTCGATCTCCCCCCCGGGAGGGGTGAACTTGATGGCGTTGCCGATGAGGTTCTCCAGCACCTGATGGATGCGCCATACGTCCACGCTCACCGGCGGCAGGCCCTCGGCCACGGAGTGGCGCAGCGTGAGCCCCGCCTGCTGCGCCCTCCCCTCGTATTCCGAGGCCGCGTTGAGCACCAGGCCTTCCACCGGCGCGGGCCACCTCTCTCCCACCAGCCGCCCCTCCTCCATGCGCGTGATGTCCAGGAGGTCGTTGATGATCTTGGTCATCTGGTCCGCGCGGGCGTTGATGATCCTGATCTTGTCCATCTGGAAGGGGGTGAGCTCTCCCAGCTCTCCGAACTGGAAGGCGTCCGCGTATCCCTTGATGATGGAGAGGGGCGTGCGCAGCTCGTGGGAGGCGATGGCGATGAAATCGGATTTCATCTTGTCCAGCACCGAGAGCTCCTCGTAGGCGATCTCCAGGTACTTGTGACTCTCCTCCACCATGGCCTGCAGGCGGCGCCGCTCGCTCAGGTCATGGGCTATGCCCACGATGCCGGTGAACTCGCCGGAGCGGAAAAGTGGAGCGGAGCTTATCTGTACCGGCAGGGAACTCCCGTCGCTGCGCCGCAGCAGGGTCTCGAAGAAGACCTTCTCCCCCCGACGGCGCCGCTCCAGCATGCGCTCGATCTTCGGTGCCTCCTCGGGCATCACGATGTCCACGGGCTCTTTCTTGAAGAGATCCGAGCTGTTCCGCAGGCCCAGCATGTCCAGGAAAGCCTGGTTGCAGAAAGAGAACTTTCCCTCCGCGTCCATGGCGTAGAAACCGTCGTTCAAGCTCTCGATGAGCAGGTTGAGGTAGTCGGTGGTCTCCGCCAGGCGGCGCTCGAGCCGCACGTACTCCGTGACGTCCTCGAAGAGCAGCAGGGCCTCGTGGACGTTCCCGGACTCGTCCACGATGGGGTGCAGGCGCACGCGGTGGAAGAAATCCGCCCCCCCCACCACCTGGTGCACGCGGGGCTGCTCGAAGGAGCGTCCCTCGACCAGCACCCTCCTCAGGATGTGCTTCCAGTCGGGGCGGAACTCCTGCGGCATGATGTCCAGGGCGGGAAGGCCCGGGAGGCGGCTCTCGTCCAGGCCGCAGGAGTCGAGGATCCAGCGCATCATGGACTGGTTGCAGCGCACGAGGCGGAAGTTGCGGTCCAGGACGGCGATCTTCACCGGCACGCCCTCGAAGACGCCCGCTTCGCGCTCGGACGCTTCCAGCAAGGCGGCGCGCTCCCAGGCCTCCTGGGTGACGTCCTGGATGACCACCAGCACGAGACGCGCGCCGCCGTCGCCTTGCAGAGCGGAGAGCCAGACCCGGCATATTCCGGAATAATCTTCCAGATAATACTGCTCCTGCCGGATCTCCAGGGGGACCTCGGATTCCAGGGCCTGCTTCAGCGCAGGTGTCCAGGCCCCGAAATAGGGAGGCAGAAAGACCTCGTCCAGTTCCCTGCCCGCGAGGGGCCCCACCGTTCCGCCCGGGAGAGGGATGAACTCCGCCACGCGCCGGTTGGCCTCCAGGATGGTTCCCCGGGGACTCACCAGCAGGGCGGGAGAGGGGATCGCCTCCAGCAGCGCGGAGCCCTCGCTCTGCCGGGGCGGCATGGAAGAGCGCGGCCGGACCTTCCGGCGAGCAGCCGACATAGAGAGGACGGCGCACAGCGCGGCCGGGACGAGCAGGGCCACGGTAACGGCCCGCCGTCCCGCGACGGCGGCGGCAAGGGAGGCGAACACCAGCAGGAGAACGGCCGCCATCGCCGCCGCCGCGGTTCTGCTCCTCGCGTCACCCCTCACCCTCGCTCTCCTTCCTGCGACGGGAACGGGCGAGCTCTCCCCATATCCACCCCCAGTACCTCGCGGTGGCGATGAGCGCGAAGGTGATGGCCAGGCCCATGGGTATGGAGGCCACGGCGATCTTGATGATCAGTCCCGTGAGCGGCTCCGGGTCGGGGAGCCCCCAGGCGCCGGTGAGCAGCAGGATCCAGGCGGCGGGAAGCGGAGCGACGAAAAAGAAGAGAGAGACGTAGTACAGGCGGTAGTAAGGGGGAAGTTCCAGGGCCTGCCCCAGGCGCTTCCCCATGGCGCCGAGCAGGAGCAGAAGGACCGCCACCGAGACGGGGCCGACTATGTACAGGGCGGAGGACCGCCACCTCATCTTCCCATCATCAGGCGGTAGGCGCGGTACACCACCACGAAGAGGATCAGCCCCGCCGCCGTAGGCCAGAGGGCATACCAGATCTTGATGGCCACGATGGAGTCCGACATGGAATAGACGAGGGTGCTGCCCCCCATGAGCACGAAGAAGATGGGGAGCAGGAAGTAGAACGTCCTTCCCCGGAACTTCTCCTCCGCCATGCGGCAGATCCCGGCGAAATACACCAGGAGCATGGCGGTCGCGGAGGTGTTGTAAAACCAGAGGAAGAGCGACAGCGTCTTCCACCATTCTTTCGACATCAACGCCCCCCTTCCGCGCAATCCGCCCCTAGGGCGGCGGCGTTCCTCCGCCTCGCTCGTCGAGTATGCGCCTGACCTCGCTGAGCAGCTCCTGCTTGCTGAAGGGCTTGGTGATATAACCCGCGGCTTTCATCACCGAGAGCCCGATCATCTTGTCGATGTTCTGGGTTCGGGCGGTGATGAAGGCCACGGGGATGTCGCGGGCTTCGGGGTCGTTCTTGATGCGCCGCAGCACCTCCCAGCCGTCGATGCGCGGCATCATGATGTCCAGCAGGATGAGGTCGGGTTTCTCGTGGAAGGTCTTCTCGAGGGCTTCCTCGCCCGAGAAGGCCGAGATGGTGGCGTAACCGGCGTTGCGCAGGAAGAGCTCGATGAGCTCCACCATCTCCCGGTCGTCGTCAACGATCAGGATCTTGTCCGCCATCATCCCACCTCCCCCTTGGAAGAGGACTTGCCCTTCCTGCCGAAGACCTCCACGAACGCCTCTACCTCCCGCTTGCGCGGCAACCCCGAAAGCACCCCCTCCCGGTCCGCGAAGGGGTCGCCGATGGCGATACCGCCGGTGGAGATGCGGAACTCCCTGATCCTCTTGTCGTGGGAGCTGGCGCGCTGCTTGAGCACCAGGATGGCCCTGCCGATGCTGGAATCGAGCTCCACGTAGCGTAGCACGATCACCGCGTCCACCAGGTAGGATATGCCGTACTGGGCGGCGGCCATGTCCCCGGTGATGTCCGGGTCCTCCTGCGTCACCACCGCGGTGAGCCCGTGGCGGAGGAGGGCGTTGACGAAGGTGAAGGCCACCTCTCTCAGCCTCACCGGGTCACGCGTCAGCCGTTCCAGGTGGGAGATGGAGTCGATGAGCACGCGCCGCGCCCCCAGCTCCTCCACCATGGTGTCCAGCAGACCTCCGGACGCCTGTGCCTGCTCGAAGAAGATCTCCGGCGAGGTGAAGAGGATGCGCAGCATCCCCCTCCGCTCCATCTCCGGGAGGTCGAAGCCCAGGGAGTAAGCGTCGCGCAGAAGCTTCTTTGGGAAGTGCTCGAAGGTCACGATGAGGCCCGGTTCCTCCATCTCCGTGATGCCGCGGTAGATGAACTGCAGGCCCAGGCAGGTCTTGCCCGTCCCCGGGGCTCCGGTCACCAGGGTCACCGATCCCCGGAGCAGGCCTCCGTCCATCATGGCGTCCAGCTCGGCGTTGCCGGTGGACACCCTTTCCCCGAACTCGCTTTCACCCATCTTTCCTCCCGCCGTGCCGCCCTACCGTTCTATTATTATACACTTCGGCCTCCCTCTCCTCGCCGCCCCCGGCAGATGCGCCGCCCGCCCTGGCCTTGAGCCACCCTCCGACGATGCCGCCTCCCGGCCCGGCGTGGTCGCGAAGCGCCCCGGAATGCTCCACGGGCAACGGGAAGGATAGAAGCACGCCCTTCGCCGGGGACGGATCGGCGCCGGCCGGCGGGCGGTCCGTCACGGCGTGTTGGCGGACCCCCGCGCCTGTCGTGGATGTCAAGGGCCGAGCGTGGCGCGGCCTTCTCCGGAACGGTCGTCCGGGACCGCGTCGGCTCCACCCGCGCCTTCCGGGTCCGGGATGACCGGGACTCGCCATCCCACCAGGCGGGGCGACCCGCAAGGCCCCGCTACCCCGTCGCCGCGCCGTGATATACTAGGGATGTGATCGTGCTAAGCGGGGAGCTAGCGGTGCCCTGAACCCGCAATCCGCTACAGCGGGGCCGAATTCCCGACTGAGGCTCTCCGGTCTTGAGTATTGCGCACAGGCAAGTGGTGTTGAAGGTCGGGTCCTGCGCAACGGGAACTTGCGAACCCCGTCAGGTCCGGAAGGAAGCAGCGGTAAGCAAATCTTCTCGTGTGCCGCAGATCAACCTGTCCGGAGCCAACTACCCGTGTAGCGCTCGGGGCCGGGAGTCAAGGAAGGGTGCACGATCACACCTGTATGTTTGAACGACGCCCGGCGGCGGGAACCGGACGCATCCCGGCAAGCGGGGGAAGACCATGGCTTACGTGGCGCTGTACAGGAAATGGCGACCCCAGACCTTTGAGGAGGTGCTGGGGCAGGAATACGTCACCCGTACCCTGGCGAATTCCCTGCGCAACGGGAACTTCTCCCACGCCTACCTCTTCACCGGGCCGCGGGGGACCGGGAAGACGAGCACCGCGCGCATCCTGGCCAAGGCCCTGAACTGCGAGGAAGGGCCCACCCCCAACCCCTGCAACCGCTGTACGCCCTGCAGGGAGATAACCGAGGGAACCTCGGTGGACGTGGTGGAGGTGGACGCCGCCTCCAATCGCGGCATAGACGACATCCGCGACCTGAGGGAGCGCGTGGTATTCTCTCCCGCCTCGGCGCGCATCAAGGTGTATATCCTGGACGAGGCGCACATGCTCACCAAGGAGGCCTTCAACGCCTTTCTCAAGACGCTGGAGGAACCGCCACAGCACGTGGTATTCGTGCTCGCTACCACCGAGCCGCACAAGATGCCCCAGACCATCCTCTCCCGCTGCCAGCGCTACGATTTTCGCGGCGTCTCCGCGAAAAGGCTCACGGAACACCTGTCCGTGGTCAGCGAGCGCGAGGGGATCAGGATCACCGAGAAAGCGCTGCGCCTCCTCGCCCGCAGGGCCAGGGGCTCGGCTCGCGACGCCCTGGTGTTGCTGGAGCAGGTAGCCAGCTACGGGGACGGCGAGGTGGACGAGGCCGGGGTGGCGGGGTTTCTGGGCATGGTGGAGGACGAGCTGCTGGTCGAGCTGGGCGACCGCCTTGCCGCCGGAGACGCGGCGGGGGCGTTGGCGGTGGTGGAGAGGGCCTACGAGGAGGGAAAGGACCTGGCCCAGTTCGCGCGCGGCGCGCGGGAGCACTTCCGCAGAGTCCTGCTTCTCCAGCAGGCCGGCTTCTCTTCCGAGGAGCTGGAGGTGGACGAGGAAGCCTACGCGAGCATGCGCAAGCAGTCAGAGAGCCTCCCCGCCGGGCGCCTCCACCACTTCATCGCCGCCCTCGCGGAGGCGGAGAGGGAGATGCGCTCCGACTCCTCGCCCCGGCTCCTGCTGGAGAGCGCCATCGTGGGCATGGCGGTGGCGGAGCTCGATCCCGCCCCCGAGGCCATCCTGGCGCGCGTGGAGAGGCTGGAAGGAGAGCTGGAGAGGATGGCGCGCCGGGGCGCCCTCCCGGCGGCGGAAGCGGAGAGGCCGGTCGCGAAAGCGCCCCCCGCCGCGCCGCGCGGGACCGCCGGGGCCGGAAGGGGCGCGGAGACGCCCCCGGACACGCCGGCAGCGGAGAAGCCGTCGGGAGGTGGCGAGGAGGCCGCGGGGCGCCCGTCCGCGGAGCAGCCCGCCGCGATGTCGCTGGACATGGCGACGGTGAAGAGGTCCTGGCCTC
>FWPV01005240.1_pt1 | contig 26206 bp, 18 predicted proteins | sample 2228371 | NCBI WGS metagenome assembly FWPV01 (sample SAMEA103939776, study PRJEB20133) | metagenome
TTAGTCCCGCGCGGCGTGCTCCGCGGCGGCGAAATCCTGCTCCAATTGCTTCGACCGGCGCTTCAGCGCCTCGATCATCGCGCTTTCCCGCTCAGGGGACATTCGCACCAGAGGCGTGGAAATGCTTAACGCTGCGCGCGGGCGTCCCCCGAGCCAAACCGGCGCCCCGATGCAAACCCCTCCCAGCACCGTTTCTTCCCGGTCAAACGCATGACCCCGCTCGCGGATGGCGGCGTACTCTTCCGCCAGCGCGCGCCGGTCCGTAATGGTGTGCTCGGTGCGCTTGTGCAGTCCGTACACTTCCAGAATCCGCTCCAATACCTCGGGCGGCTGAAAAGCCGTCACCGCTTTGCCGAGCGAACTGCAATGCGGCGGCAGAATCCGCCCGGGACGGTTCACCACGCGAATCTCCTGGAAAGTCTCCACCGTGTCGAGCACCCGGATCTCGTCGCCGAACAGCATGGCGAGGCTCGCCGTTTCGTCGAACTGCGTCGAAAGCGCAATCAGGTGCGGATGAGCTATGGATTTGAGCTTGGCGGCGCGCAAATAAAGCTGCGCCTGCTGCAACGCCGGCGGCAACTGATAGGTCCCGTCTTCGTTCTGGTCTAAATAGCCGTAATCCTTGAGCGTCATCAGCGTCCGGAACAGCGACGCCTCCGGCATGCGCGCCAGTTCGCTGATCTCCTTCAACGAATGCCGGGGACTGTCTTCGGTGAAGTATCCGAGCACTTCGAGCGCCCGCCCGATGGCCTTCAAGTGATAGCGCCCTTCCCCAGGGCCGCTCGCCTGCTTCGGGCGGCGGCGGCGCGGCTGAGGAGGCGCTGCGGCCGGTGATTTGGCTGACATCCTGGTCTCTAGAATACCTGATTTCACTTAGGATTGCTCAACTATAAAAATTGATCCAATCAATTTTCACTATTCCACAAATTGCATCGCGTATAACCGGGCCCCCCGCATGCGGAACTGCACACGCACGGTTTTCCCAGCCAGAGCCGAAACGTCCGTCCCTCGTTTCATAAACTCCACCGGGCGTTCCAGAAAGTCGCCGTTGATGTACACACAGTCCTCTACGGAAAAACCCGGAACCGGCTGCCCGGCTTCGTCCAAGAACCCCACCTGCGCGTAACCCGTTGCGCCGGTATCGATGTTCAGAACCAGCCTTCGCCCCCGAAACCGCAGCAGGTGAGTGGTGAATTCCCCTCCGGTGTACGCCGCTTCGGCAGCCACAAAACCATCCAGGCGCTGAACGAACCGCCAGAGCGGGGAGTCCTCCTGCCGCACCCACGCGGAGTGGTAATTAATCCCGTTACCGGCGTGCCCGCCTGCATACTGCCAGATTTCATTCCCCCGCCGCACCAATCCGTGCGTCATGAACATCATGTGAATCGCATCGGCGCCGCCGGAGTTGATGGGAACATACGCCGGGCGGGGATAACGTCTCCAGCGCAACCCGTCCCGGCTGACGGCGATCTGCACCTCCACCACACCCGAGCCGAGCTTTCGCCTTTCTTCCCCCAATGTCGACCGCGTGGCGGGCTCCGCGCCTTCATAGTGGAAATAGAGTGCGGGAAACGCCAGGTAAGCGTCCGGCGCCCAGGGGTATTTCACCACCTTGGTCGTATAGATGTCGGTCGCGGGCGGATCCAAACCCTCCTCCGGTCCCATGATGACCGGCAGTTCGATGCCCAAACCGCCAGGCGAAAGCGGACCATTATCCAGAAACCACGGGTCAAGATGGTCATTCTTGATTCGCAGCCGCCGTGCGGCTGCCACCGTGCGCTCCGGCGTGGCGGGCGTCCATGGCCAAGGCTCCAGCAAGTTCTTCGTTTCGCTGATTAAAAACCGGCGCTCCGTTTTTCCCCATTGCGTCTTCCCATAGTCGGAACGGTGATGACCCACCCAAACCCCGCGCTGATCGTCGTAATAAACAATCGACTGACTCCCGCCGGCGAAGGGCAGCGCGGCGGTTTCGTGAGGCGTGAATCGCCAGCCGTCGGGCGAACTGAAGACGAACATCGAATTGCGGCGAATCCCGCTGAAGTACTTCCAGCGCTGCGCGGGCGGCGCCAAGGGGTCGAGGAACACGTTGCCGAGACCGACCTGCGCCGCGAGCACGATATTGCGCTGCCCCTGATGCTCCCACCCCAAGTCGGGATATTCCCAGCGCACGCCGTCGCGTGAAGTCACCACCGCCAGAGAGTCGTCTTTCGCCCGGTAGTAAATCCGGATCAGCCCCCTTTCGTCTTCCACCATGCTCAGGTGCCCGCGCAGGTTCTTGAACACCATCTCGCGCCGCTCGGGCGGATTGGGCGTGAAGGTGATTCCTTGCGACCGGGCGATGAGCGCGTCATCGAGAAACAGGTGCTTGCGCGATCCTAGATCGACCACGTTCGCCGCCGGGCGTCCTCCGGGGAATAGCAGCGGCATGCTCACCGGCGTCTCCGGGCGGGGCAACTTCCCGGAATACGTGAGCGAGTAGCTGCCCGGCGGAGCAAACGCCGCCGCATACAACGTCGCATCCGAAACCCGCAGCTCGTCCAATCTGCCCCTCAGCCGGCGTTCGAACCGCCCGTCGCAACCGATCGTCAGATAAGCCTCTTCGCCCGCCGGCAGCCGCTCCGGCATCGCGGCGGAAACGGGCTTTTGGGGAATCCCGTCCAGGAAGTGCCGGAATTGTTTCCGCCCGGACGAGTAGGTCACAGCGACATGGACCCACCGCCCCGCTCCCGGCTGCAAACGGCTCGCTTCCCCCACCATCGCCGCCACCGGCGCCCCGTCGCCGCGGTACACCAGCAGCGCGCCCCGCCGGGCCTCAATCGCCAGCCGCGTAAACTCGCCGTTCTCGCCGCGCGGTCCGCTTCCGACTTCCAGCACCGTTTGCTCGCCCGCTGCGCCTTCCAGCGGAAAATACCAGAACTCCACCGTCCAATCTGAGTCCCCAAGGTTGAGCGCCGATTGCGTGGGGTTGCGGAAGCGCGGCGCCCGCAGGTGGCGTTCGCCCACCGTCCCGAGAGCGCTGAAGGTGGCGTTGCCCCACCACAAAGGCTCCATCTTGCGTCCGGCAGGAACCGGAGGTTTTGACAATCCAAACAGCACCGGTCCGCCGCTTTCAGCCTCCACGCCTCCGCGCCGGATTTTGATCTCCACCGGTTCACCCACCTCGAGCGCCCGCCCGAACTTGCCTTCCGCGATCCGGCCAGAACGCCCCAGCGCCACAATGTGCCCGCCGGCGGCCTCATTCAGGATCGTGCTCGGGTAGGACCCTACCGGCTCGTCAAAAAGCCACAACGCCACCGTGCCCGCGCCGGCAGGCGCGGCGGCGCACAAAATCACCAGAAGCAGGGCCGCGCTTCGCATACTTTGAAAATTATACTACTATTTTGAATGTTAGTTCCCCTTGCTTGCGAATTTCCGGCGCGCTACCATCGGGTCATGATCTCCCGCCGCGACTGGATTGTGTCATCCTTGTTTCCCCTCGCCGCCCGGGGAGCCTCCGCCCGGCGGAACGTCGTGCTCATCGTCGCGGACGACATGAATTGCGCGCTAGGGTGTTACGGGCATCCCGACGTGCGCTCGCCGCATCTTGACCGGCTCGCAAGCCGCGGCGTGGCGTTCGAAAGCGCCCACTGCCAGCATCCCTTGTGCGCTCCCTCCCGGGCGTCATTTTTGAGCAGCACAAGACCGGAAACCAATGGCGTCGTCTCGCTCACCGTGCCCACCCGGCAGAACCTGAAGGATTGGATCATGCTGCCGGAATTGTTCCGCAATCACGGGTACTTCACCGCCGAGGTGGGCAAAATTTACCACACCGGCCCGGAGCATGAAGATCCCCGTTCATGGGACTTCCGGCTGCCGGAGTGGGGCAAATCGCCCCCGAAAGAGGAGATCTTGCGCGAGCACGTTGCCGGTCAGCCGCGCAACCACACCATGTCCTGGCATGTGCTGCGCACGCCGGACGAGAAGACCCCCGACGGGCAGGTGGCGCGAAAGGCGGCGGAGCTGATTCGGGACTGCCACGCCCGCAAGCAGCCGTTCTTTATCGGCGCCGGTTTCCGGCGTCCTCACGCGCCTTACGCCGCCCCGAAGAAGTACTTCGATCTGTATGACTCCGCACGTTTGTCGCCGCCTCCGCGCCGGGGCGTTCCGGACCTGCCCGCCGCGTGGTACGAGCTTGACAATCAGCCGCCTCTCAGCGAGCGGGAGCAGCGCGAGTATCTGGCTGCGTACTACGCGTGCAATTCTTTCGTCGATGCGCAGGTGGGCGTCATCTTCGAAACTCTCGACCAACTGAAGCTTTGGGACGACACGGTGGTTGTCTTCCTGAGCGACAACGGCTACCACACGGGCGAGCACGGCATGTGGCACAAGATGACCCTGTTTGAGGAATCGACGCGCGTGCCGCTCATCATCGCCGCGCCCGGCGCGCGGGGCGCCGGAAAAAAGGCGCGCGGCATCGTGGAACTTCTGGACTTGTATCCCACGATCACGGAACTGTGCGGATTGAAAGCGCCGCCCGGACTCGAAGGCATGAGCCTTGCGCCGCTGCTCGACGACCCCCGGCGCGACGGCAAGCAAGCAGCCTACACCATGGTCGGACGCCACCCGGACCGCAGCCTCTCCCACCAAAAGCCGGAATGGTTCGGGCGCAGCGTCAGGACTGAGCGGTGGCGCTACACCGAGTGGGACGAAGGCCGCAAGGGACGGGAGCTGTATGACCGCAGGGCCGACCCGGGCGAGACCCGCAACTTGGCCGGCGACCCGCGCTACGCCTCCGCCGTCGCCGAAATGCAAAAACTGCTCGCGGCGGCGCCGCTCCGCTTCACGCAACGCGGCGCCTGACGCGGACGCCTTTTTCAAGCGCCGTACGCCGCCTCGTAGATCGCCTCGGCGTCCGCGCGCGACACTTCCCGGGGATTGTTACGGAGCAGGCGGGTCACCGTGAGCGCGGATTCGGCCATGCGCGGGATGGCCTCCCGCGGAATTCCGAGCGCAGCCAGCCCGGAAGGCACGCCCACGGCCCGGCACAACGCCTCCAGCCTTTCAAAACCCGCCACTGCGGTCAACTGCGGCGCCGCCTCTGGTTCAACGCCAAGCGCCACGGCGATCGCCGCATAGCGCTCCGGCGCGGCTTGCAGGTTGAAACGCAGCACGCTAACCAGCAGGAGGGCGTTCGAAAGTCCATGCGGGACCCCAAACTCCCCTCCCAGAGGATACGCCAGAGCGTGGACCGCGGCGGTGTTCACCGGACCCAAACAGAGCCCGCCATAAAGGCTGCCGCGGGCGAGAGCCTCCCGCGCTTCCAAGTCCGCGCCGTCGCGCACCGCCCGTTCCAGATGGGCGCCGATCAACCGGATGCCCTCGAGCGCGAACACGTCGACCGCCGGGTGCGCGTGGCGGTTGGCGTAAGCCTCAATGCAATGGGTCAGCGCGTCCAGTCCCGTGTAAGCCGTGATCGCAGGCGGAAGTCCAAGCATGAGCTCGGCATCAACAAAAGCGGCGTCGGGAACCAGCCACGGGCTGATGACCCCTCTCTTGAGGCGCGCCCCACGGTCGATCAGGATGGCGTTAGGCGAAACCTCGCTGCCCGTCCCAGCCGTCGTGGGAATACACACCAGCGTCAGCGCCCTACCCGCCAGCAGCCCGATGCCGAAGACTTCCTCGATGTCCTGCCCGCCGCGGCATAGCGCGGCGACAAGCTTGGCAGCGTCGAGCGCGCTGCCGCCTCCCACCCCGGCTACCGCGTCCGGCGAAAAGGAACGCGCCGCAGCCAGAGCAGCGCGAAACGTCTCAATGTCCGGCTCGCCGCGCACCCCATCGTAAATCGCCGCCTCTCCCCCACCCCAACCGGCGAAAACCGCCTCCGCAAGAGGACGCGTTTCGGGACTGCTCACCACGAACACGCGCCGCTTGCCGCGCTTCTCGAGCCACGAGGGGCAGCGCCGGGCGGCGCCCGGTCCTAGAGAGATCCATCCCGGCTGAAGCAGGTCCACAGCGTGCATGATGTACCGAGTTTAGCGCCTGTTCGCAAGTCAAACAAGAAGCAGCAAACTTTGAGTTGACTATTTTCATATTCTATGGCAAACTTTCACTGAAAATCCGGGAACGGCCGGACGATGCCCGGCTGCTCACGGGAGGGGGTATGAGATGACGTCCAGAACCATGTCTCTGTTCTTCGCCGTCCTGTTCGCGGCTTCGCCGGTTTGGGCGCAGCGAACCACCGCCACATTGTTCGGAACGGCTGTGGATCCTTCCGGCGCCATCATCCCATCGGTCACGGTGCGGCTGGTGAACAACGAAACCGGAGTGCGCTTCAGCGCCGCATCCGACGCCGCGGGGAATTTCACGCTGAGCTTCATTCCGGCGGGCGTATACACGCTCGAAGCCGAAGCCCGGGGATTCAAACTGTACCGCGACACCCAGGTGCAGCTTTCCGCGGGGCAACAGTTGCAGTTGCGGTTGGCGTTGGAGGTGGGCGCCGCCACAGAAAGCGTCACCGTCACAGCGGAAGCGCCCCTCGTGGACAACGCCTCCCCTAGCCTGAACGACCGCTTCCAAAAGCTCCAACTGACCGAACTGCCTCAGGGGCGGCGCGACTTTGCCCAGCTCTTGGGGCAGCAAAACGGCTACCGCCCCTCCCGCCAGGGGCTGATCCAGTTCAACGGGCTGGCAAGCGGCGGCAATTCGATTACCGTGGACGGCACCGACGGTTCGAGCGACTCGGAAACGCCCTCCACCTCCATGTTCCAGGGATTCAATTTCATCAGCGTGGTCAGCCAGGAGGCGATCCAGGAAGTCGCGGTCAGCAAGGGCGCCATGTCGGCGGAAATCGCGCGCACCTTTTCCACCAACATCAATGTGATCACCAAAAGCGGCGGCAACGAACTGCACGGCTCGCTGTTTCACCTCTGGCAGAACGACCGTCTCAACGCGCGCAACGCCATCCTCGGACCCACGGAGCGGAAGCCGGTGGTCCGCTTCAATCAGTTCGGCGGCTCTCTCGGCGGACCCATCCGCAAAGACCACCTGTTCTACTTCTTCACCTTCGAAGGCTACCGGATGAGCAATCAGGGCTTGTACACGGGACAGACGCCGACGCCGCAGTTCCGCGAAGCGGCGGCGCGCGCCGTGCCCGCTTACCGCGCGGTGCTCGACCTGTTTCCCGAGCCGACTGAAGCGTACGCCCCCGGCGCGAACGTAGCCGTGTTCCGCGGATTGCGTCCCACGCAAGCCACCGACGACCACTTGGTGACGCGCGTCGACTACCGCCTGAACGACGCCAACTTGCTGGCCGCCCGCTACATCCGCGACACGCCGGACCGGACCGAGCCGCGCTACATGGTCAACCCGCGAGTCTTCGAGGGCATAACCAACTCGGTCAACGCCAACTGGATTCACGGCGCCGCCCGCTTCTCGAATGAACTGCGTTTCGGACACAACCGCAACCGCACCGAGCGCACGGATCAGATCCATACCCGCGGCGTGGCGGCGGTCGAAGTCCAAGGGCTGTTCGACACGCAGGGCGAGGCTCTCGTGATCAACGGCTCGACGACCACCATCGAAAACGTCCACTCCCGCCCTCTGGGACGGCACAGCCTCAAAATGGGCGGAATCTACGTCCTGCGGACCCCCGGACGCTACAACGAAGAGGTGCCCATTTTCCGCTTCGGCAACGCCCAGGCTTTTCTGGCGAACACACCCAACCGGGTGACGTTCACCTTCGGCGTGCCGCGCTACTACGGGCGGGCTTGGGAGCTCGGCTGGTTCTTCCAGGACGATTTCCGCGTCTCGCCGCGGCTCGTGCTCAACTTGGGCGTGCGTTATGAGTTCTTCTCAGTGTTCAAGGAGCGCGACCGGAGGCTGTTCAATCCCGACGGAGTGTACGCCGCAGTAGCCCGTCCGGTGGTGTTCCGCCCGGCGGATTCCATCTACCGCGCGGACCGCAACAACTTCATGCCGCGCGTGGGCTTCGCCTATAGCCTGGACGCCCGCCACCGCACCGTGATTCGCAGCGGCGCGGGCATGTTCGTGGCGCCGCCCAACCTGCGGGCGCTCTCCGGCTTGGTTTACCGCGACCCGAACGTCCCCACCCGCTACCGGTTCGAATCCGCCGCCGACATTACGCGCCTGCGGCTAGCCTACCCGATGACCAACGACGAAGCGGCCAAGATCGTGAGTGCTCTGGACGTGCCGCGGGGATATAACCTGACCGACCCGAACAACCGCGACCCATACAGTTTCCAGTGGAGTTTCGACATCCAGCGCCAGATCGGGCGGGACTTGGCCTTCCAGACGGGTTATGTCGGCAACAAGGGATTGAAGATCACAGCCACCCACAACTTCAACCTGCCCGACCGGCAGACCGGATTGCGCCCCTATCCACAGTCTCTCCAGATCCAGTGGCGCAACCAGAGCGACTTCAGCTACTACCACGCCTGGCAGACTTCGCTGCGGAAGCGGTTCTCGCAGGGCTTCAGCTTCAACCTGCACTACACATGGGGTAAGTCGATGGCGATTCATGCCGGCGATTTCTGGCCCGGCAACGACCAGCGCGTGCAGGACGAAACCAACTGGCGTTCAGATCTCGGACCGACGCCTTTCGACGTGACGCACCGCGTCACCGGCAACGCGATCTGGCAGATGCCTTGGGACCGGTGGGGGCGCGCCGGATGGAGAAAAACCGTCCTCGGCGGCTGGCAATTGAGCACCACCTTCTCTTCACAAAGCGGCGACCCGCTCAACGTCGAGCAGCGCAGCAACCTCGATTTCTCCCGTCCGGACTACGTAGGCGGCAACCCTTACGCCACGGGTGACCGGTTCCTGTGGTTCAACGCCGCCGCCTTCCGGCAAGTCGAGCTCGTGCGCGCAAGCGGGCTTCCCGCGCGTCCCGGCAACGTGGGCAAGTATGCCTTCCGCGGTCCCAGCGGTTCGAATGTCAACATCAGCCTTGGGAAAACGGTTGAGTTCCGCGAGCGCTATCGCTTGCAGCTCCGCGGCGAGGCGTTTAGCGCCTTCAATCATCCGACCCTCGGCAACCCGGTGACCGACATCACGCGCCCGACGTTCGGGCGGATTCTCGGATTGGGCGGCGCGCGATCCATTCAGCTCCACGCCCGCTTTCAGTTCTGAAAGCGCAGCCGGATGGCGATGCTCTTCCGGTTAGCGGCGGCCTTCGCCGCCACGCCTTTGTGCGCGGCGGCGCCCGGTCCGGCGACTGTCCCGGTCACGCCCTCGCCGGGCGACCTGTTTGTCGCCCGCCGGGCCGGCGGCGCTGAAGGCGACGGGTCACGGGCGCAGCCTTTCTCCACCATCCGCGCGGCTCTCGAGGCGGCGCGACCCGGGCAGCGCATCCTCGTGGCGGCGGGCGGTTACTCCGAGTACGACCTGCCCCTGCGCCCCGGCGTCTCACTGTACGGTGGTTTCGAGGCCGGCTCTTGGCGGCGCGATATCGCCCGCTTCGGCAGCGTGATCGACGCCGGCGGCAAGGGACGCATCTTCGTCTGTGCGGACGGCGCGCGGGTTGACGGCTTCGTATTGCGCGGCGGCGCAGCGCGGGGGCATGGAGGCGCGGTGGACTGCGATGGACAATCGCCCGAGTTCTCGAACAACGTCTGGACCGGAAACAAAACCTTGGCCCCGGCGGGTTGGAAGCCCAAAAATCTCCACGAAGACGCGTACGACGGCGGGGCGGTGGCGTGCCGCAACGGTTGCCGCGCCGTCATCCGGTCCAATCTGTTCGCGCGCAACGCCACTGAGATCGGACGCGGCGGGGCGGTGGCGGCCATTCGCGCCGCGCCGCGCATCGCCGGCAATGTCTTCTTCGACAACGACGCCGGACTGATCGATCCCATGCGCAGCAGCGACGGCGGCGCGGCGTCGCTCTATGACCGGTCGCACGCCGAGTTCACCGGCAACATCGTGCTCCACAACCGCGCCTTGAACCGCAACGACGGCGGCGGTCTGTTCGTCGCCCTTTGGTCCGCGCCCCTTATCGCTCGCAACCTTTTCGCCGGCAATTACGGAGACGACGACGGAGGCGCCCTTTTCGTGGGCGGCCAGAAGCACCATTACGACACCCCGTTGGATCCCCTGCCTCCCGCCGCCGACTTCACCGTGCGCATAGCGGAAAACGTCTTCGCCGGCAACCGCAACGCGTCGCGCAATTCCGGCGCGTTCCGCATCACCATGGAAAGCCGTGTGGTATTTTCCGGCAACTTGACTACGGAAAACGAAGGCGTCTACTTTCAGCGAAGCGAAGTGCAGGCTGAGAGCAATCTGTTCATGGACGATGTGCGGGTGACCGAAACGAAAGCAGGCCTTGCCGGCTATGTGTTCCGGCGGAACCGCTTCACCCGGGGGTTTACGAGCGACGTGCCGGTGGTGCAAGAAGACAACGCCCATGGGCGGGAGGCGTCCCAAGGCGCAAAGGGCGAAGAAACCGTATTCTTTGACTCGGCGCGCTACGATCCGGACGCTTTCCTGACCACCGTGGCGCTGCTCCAGCCGTATCGCCCGGAATGGACCATGCGCGCGGCGCAGGCGGGCGACCGCTGGTGCGTGGTCCAAGGCGGCGGCGGGCGCGAAGCACGGGTGTGGGGCGACGTATCCCGCTGGCGCTCGATGCGCCTGCTCCCGGCATTTGAGCCGGGAGCGCAAAACCGGACATCCGTCAATAAAGGAGAACGGAACAAGTGAGAAGGACCGCTTTCTTGTTGGCGGCTGCCGCCGCCATTGCGCTGGCGCAGCCGAAGACCTCCTGGACGCCAAAGCGGATCAATAAGTGCATCGAACTGCTCGAAGCCGGCCAGCCCATCTACTACGCCGAGGCTTACGGAGGCTACGAGGAGGGCAGGAAGCTGGCCCGCACCTGGGCTGATTACATCAACTACAACATGGAACACGCGCCGCTCGACTTCCGGGCGCTGCGCGAGTTCATGCGCGGCCTGGTGGACGGGGGACCCACGCCCTCCGGACACCGCACGCCCACCGTCATCGTAGTGCTGCCGGTGCTCGGAATGGACGCTCCTTCGGTGGTGGCCAACAGTTGGGTCATCCATCAAGCGCTGGCGCAGGGCGTGCACGGCGTGCACCTGGCGCGGGCGCGCGACCCGGAAGCCGTCAAACGGTACGTCCAGGCGGCGCGGTATCCCTTCGCCAAAGGCGCCACGGATATTCTGGGCGTCGGCACCCGCGGATGGGGCAGCCAGTTTTACGCGGCCGAAATCTGGGGGGTGGACCCCAAGCGCTACCTGGAAATCGCGGACGTCTGGCCGCTGAACCCGAAGGGCGAACTGATGCTGGGGATCAAAATAGAGGACCGCGAAGCCTTGGCGCGCGCCGCCGAATCCCTCGCCGTGCCCGGCATCGCCTTCGCTGAGCACGGTCCCCGGGACATGGGCTTGAGTTACGGCTACCTCGAAGGGCGGGCCGACCCGCCGGTCCCGCCCGAAGTCGAGGCCGCAGGACGCTTAGTGCTGGGCTTGTGCAAAAAGTACGGTGTGGCGTTTCTCGACAACGTCCTTCCGGAAAACGTGCAGCGCCGCATCGACGAAGGCGTCCGCATCGGCGCAGGACGCCGCCAGGACTCCGCCGAAGCCGGACGCCGCTACACCAAGCGCGAAATGCCCTGGTGACACGCCTCCAACCGGACGCCACCTATACCCAGCGTCCGAAGCGGTAGGCCGATCCGTCGGATTGCGGCTGGACGAAACATTAAACTTTTTTCATACTCGACAAAAAAGCTTGGCTAAGAACCGACAAAAGTTTAACATTGAAAACGGCCAGTTTGCTATTGAAAAGGAGAAGTATGGCTTTACGTCTCGCGATTCTAACGATTAGCCTCGCTTGTTTGGCGTTCCCGCAGGACTATCGCGCCAAAGTCCAGGGAACCGTCATGGACACAACCCAGGCCGTTGTAGCCGGCGCCAGAGTGACTCTAACCAACACCGCTACTGGCGTTTCGGTCTCCAAGACCACGGAGATGAACGGCCGCTACTTCTTTGACTTCGTCGAACCCGGCCCTTACACCGTCAGCGCCGAACTGGCGGGCTTTGCCACGGTCGTGCAGCAGAACGTGCAGGTCCAGGTGCGGGGCGACGTCACAGTCGATCTGACGTTGAAACCGAGCAGCATTTCCGAGCGAATCACAGTCACCGAGGCGCCGGTGTCGGTGCAGTTCAACACCAGCACGATTGAAACCACGATCGACCGCAAGATGCTCACCGAATTGCCGATCCTGGCGCGCAATCCGTTCAGCCTGGCGCTGCTCGACACCTCGGTGATCAACCGTTACAACAACGATCGCAATCCTTTCTACATGTATTCCTCCGCCCAAATGGACATCGGCGGGACGACGACCACGTCGGGAGCCAACGCGGGCGGGCAAAACGACCTGCTGCTCGACGGCGCGCCCATTCAGTTGGGAAACAAAGGCTCCTATGCCCCGCCCATGGACGCGGTGCAGGAGTTCAGCGTGCAGCAAAGCAGCGTCGACGCCGAGTTCGGCCACTCCGCCGGCGGAATCATGAGCGTCTCGATGAAGTCCGGCACGAACGAGTACCGCGGCACGGCGTACTACTTCGGACGCAATCCGAAGCTCAACGCGGTGTCAAACGCGATTTCGCGGACCCCCAACACCGTGCGCAACCACATTTACGGGTTCAGCGCCGGCGGTCCGGTGCGCCGGAACAAACTATTCAACTTCACCGCCTTCGAGCGCTGGAACACGCGCGACCCGAAGAACTTCGTGGCCACCATGCCCACCGATCTGGAGCGCATGGGCGACTTCTCACAGTCGCTCAACATCACCGGGACGCAGCGCACGATCTTCGATCCTCAAACTACGGTGCTCGACGTGGCCGCCAACCGTGCGCCGCGCCAGCCTTTTCCGGGCAACCGCATTCCGGCCAGCAGGATCGACCCGGTCGCCAAAGTGTACATGACCAAATATATCTGGAAGCCGAACAACCCGGGCAACGACATCACCGGCGTGCAAAATTTCAAGACAACCTATTCCTGGATCAACAAGTACTGGAATTTCTCCAATCGCGCTGATTGGAACATCAACGACAAGTGGAAGATCTTCGGACGTTACAGCCGTTTCCGCACGCTGTTGGACTTGAGCCGCTTCGTCGACTCCATTGCGGTGAACAACAACATCGGCGGGCAGATGAACTCCCGCAACATCGCGGTGGACTCGGTCTACACCCTCAGCCCCGCCACGGTTCTCAACCTGCGCTGGAGTTATGGTTCGTTCGAGGACAACTACGACCCGACTTGGACGGAAGCGACCCGCGAGCAATTACTGGAAGTCTGGGGCGGACGGCTGTGGGATGAACCTTATACGAAGAACGTCCCCAAGCGCATGCTCCCGCACATGAACATCAGCGGCAAGGGGACCTTCGGGCGCAGCTCTATGTGGTTCCAGCAGCCGCATCAGTATAGCTGGCACGCCCGGTTGTCCCAGGCGCGGGGCGCGCACTATCTGAAATACGGCGGCGAGGGGCGCTATCACCGCAGCAATGTGATCTTCCCGAACCCCAATTCTTTCACCTTCAGCCAGAACTACACGGCTGACAGCGCCATTGGTGCGGATACCCGCCGCTATGGCGACTCTTACGCGACATTCTTGTTGGGCGCCATCGACAACAACTCCTGGGCGCGTTACACCGAAGCCCAAAATGTCAACGTCCACTACTACGCCGGATATGTGCAGGACGACTGGAAAGTTTCCCGGCGGCTCACTGTAAACCTGGGCTTGCGCTGGGAATACGAAACCCCACCCTGGGACACCCACGACCGCCTGTCCCGGTATCTCGACCTGACGAACCCGATTCCCGAGATGCAAAAGAACCCGCCGGCCTTCCCTGCGGCGGTGCTAGCCTACCGCTCGCAGCCGCAGCAATTTTACGGCGCCTGGGTATTCGCCAGCTCCGAGCACCGGGGTCTTTACAACACCAGCGCGAAGGTCTTCAGCCCGCGCGCGGGCGTGGCTTTCCGGGTGGATCACAAGTCGGCATTGCGGGTAAGCTGGTCACGGTTCATCACGCCGGTGGTGAGCCTTACCGATACGCAGCGGCCGTTGGATATTTACGGGTACAGCGTCACGACGAGCGCCCTGCCCGCCGTCGAGGGACGCCCCCAAGCGAAACTGAGCGACCCCTTCCCCGCAGGCGTAAATCCTCTCATTATGCCCAAGGGCAAGGCTTTGGGCCGTTACCAGAACTTGGGTGACTCGGCCACATGGTCCAACCAGGATTTCAGCCGCCCCCGCAGCGACCGGCTCAGTCTCTCCTATCAGCGCGAGCTGCCGAACCGGATCAGCGTCGACGCCACGTTTTACTATAACCGCATCAACTCTCTCTATGCCGCCAATGTGAATCAGGCCGACCCGAATCTGAGCCTGACTCATAAAGCCGCGTTGGCGAGGACCGTCCCGAACCCGTTCTACCGCTATGGCACGGAGGATACCTTCCCGGGACAGCTCCGCAACCGCTCTACGGTATCCATCGCCAGCCTTCTTACGCCGCATCCCCAGTACCTCGGCCTCACGCAGCGCAACACAGAGGGCATGCGAAACCGGTTCCGTTCATGGCAATTTAGGGCCCGCCGCCAGTTCGCAGCAGGATACATGTTCCTGGTCTCGTACAACTACAACCGCGAACGGTATTACGAATTCTGGGACGATGTAGCCGAATACGCCAAACAGTTTGACTGGCGGGAAAGCCCCGAGCCGCGCCACCGTCTCAGCATTTCGGGCACGGTCGAATTGCCGTTCGGCAAAGGCCGTAAGCTGCTGAACAGTCTGCCGCACGTGGCCGAAGCCATCATAGGAGGCTGGTCGGTTTCCAACATCTATACCTGGAACAACGGCTCGCTGCTCACCTTCGGCCAGATGAAGCTGCTCCAGGACATCAATCCCAAGCTTCCCAACCCGACGCGCGACCGTTACTTCGACACCTCGATCTTCGACCGTCCGGAGCCTTACACCCGGCGCACCAACCCCAAACAGTACGACGGTTTGCGCGGACCCGGACGCTGGAACATCGACAGTACGCTCTCCAAGAACTTCCGGCTGACCGAGCGCTTCAAGCTCGAGTTCCGGATGGAGGCTTACAACCTCACCAACAGCATCATGTGGGGCAACCCGACCACCAGCGTCACCAGTTCGCTCTTCGGCCGCATCACCAGCCAAGTCAACCGCGGCCGCGAATTGCAGTACTGCGCCCGGCTGCATTTTTAGAGCAGCCCGCCCGTTCATCCGGGGCGGGAAGCGTCCGTCCACGCCGCGGATGAACGCCGGTGAACACGGATCCGCCCGCCATAAAGCCCCGCGGCGCGGGCGCCGAATCTATTGTCGTGAACGCCATGACAAAGACATTCCGGATCAGCGCGCCCGTTTCCGTGAAGGAGATGTTTCAGTTGATTGGGGACATGCGGGAGGTGCTCGGGGCCCTGGCGCGGAGGGAGATACCCAACGCCGAATACACGCTGGATGACCTGCGGGGTTATTGCGAGTCTCTCGTCAAGGGGCAGCGAGGCTCACTCGGCAGAACCAAACCGGATTCCTGGTCCGTCGCGGAAAACGACGACGGAATGGACTCCGACTGCCGCGTCGACTTTATCTTTATGCCCACTTACGTGGCGGTCGCCACGCTCGCCAGGGTCCGGGTCGATTATCCGGAAATTGCCGCAGCCATCCCCGGATATGACGACAGCTTAAGGCGCGGCATGGTCTTCGCCACCTATAGAGGCCTCGAAGGTCATGGATATGATGCCGATAGGGACATGATCAAGGCGGTGTCGATCCTAGCGGACGGCGGCGTTCCTGAGTTCCTTGCATCCCACCGTCAATTTTGCCCTGCGCTATTGGCTGTCCTCCGACAGTTGAAATCGCGATTGACGGAGGCAGTCGCCTCCGAGCGAACCTTTGGTCCATGGGGCGCGGACTACCGGGAGGGTTACCTTGCAGTGCTCGACCAGTTGAAGTCCATCTGATCCGCCGGCCGTTCCGGGCGGACCCGCTGAATGGCCCCGGCCGGTGACCGGCGCGGGGGAGTTACACTCAAAGTTTGTGGGATGATCCGGCTCGCTAACGTCACCAAGCGGTTCGAGGGAAAGCGGCAGGTGACGGCGCTCGATGGCGTCTCGCTCGAAATCGCCAAAGGTGAGATGGTTTCCATCATCGGGCCATCCGGCTCCGGCAAATCCACCCTCCTCAATCTGATCGGGGGACTGGACCGGCCCAGCGAAGGCGAGATCCGGATCGAAGACGAAAACCTCGCTGCGCTCACCGACGACCAGCTCACGCGCGTGCGCCGGGACAAGATCGGCTTCGTCTTCCAGTTCTTCAACCTGCTGCCCACGCTGAGCAGCTTCGAAAACGTCGCTATCCCCTTGCACCTGCGCGGCTGGCCGAAGTCCCGCATCCGTGAGCGGGTCGGAGAGCTTCTGAACCTCGTCCGCCTGAGCCATCGGAGCGACCACCTCCCTGAAGAGCTCTCCGGCGGCGAACGGCAGCGGGTGGCGATCGCCCGCGCGCTGTCCGTCTTTCCTCCCATCCTGCTCGCCGACGAGCCGACCGGAAACCTCGACACGCACACCGGCGCCGAAATTCTGGCTCTCATGCGCGAACTCCACGAGCGCCTCGGGGTTACGATTCTCGTCGTCACCCATGACCTGACGGTGGCGGAAAGCTGCCAGCGGACGATCTCGCTGCGGGACGGCAGGATCGTGCGGGACTGGCGGCGATGAGACTCCTGCGCCTGCTCAGCCTGCCCTACGCGCGCAAGCACCGCCTTCGCACCGCGCTCACCGGCGCCGGCATCGCGCTCGGCGTCACGGTGTTCGTCGGAATGCACACCGCGAATCAAAGCGTTCTGGAGGGCTTTCAGCGCACCGTGGACCGCATTTCGGGCGCGGCTCAGCTTCAGGTCTCGGCGGGAGATTCAGGCTTCGAAGAGGCGGTGCTCGAGCGCATCCAATCGCTTCCCGAAGTCCGCGTGGCGGTTCCAGTGATCGAAGCCGTCGTCGACCCCGGCATTCCCGGCGCCGGCAACCTCATGATCCTGGGCGTCGACATGCTGGGCGACCGGGGCTTGCGCACTTACGACCTGGAAGAAGAAGAAGGGGTAATCGACGATCCGCTCGTTTTCCTGGCTCAACCGGATTCCTTGATCGTTTCGCAACAGTTCGCCGCCGCCCATGGCTTGGCGCGGGGCAGCGTCATCGCCATGCGCACCATGGACGGCGAAAAGCGATTCACCATACGCGGCATCATGAAAGCCGGCGGCCTGGCGGCGGCTTTCGGCGGCAATCTGGCGGTCATGGACGTCTATTCCGCCCAAAAGGTCTTCGGGCGCGGACCCATGTTCGACCGCATCGACATCGCCCTACAGGAAGGAGTCGCCGTAGAGGAAGCGCAGGCAAAGATTCAGGCGATGCTCGGACCTGGCTTTGAGGTGGAGCGTCCTTCGGCGCGCGGGCAGCGTTTCGAAGCCATCGCCCGGAACTTCTCTATCTCGATCAATTTTTCGAGCGTCTTCGCGCTGCTGGTGGGTCTGTACATCATCTACAACTCATTTTCGATTGCTCTGGCGCAGCGGCGCGCCGAGATCGGCATCCTGCGGGCGCTCGGGGCGACGCGCGCGCAGATCCGCAACCTGTTCCTGCTGGAAGGCGCAATTGCCGGTTTGGCCGGCGCGGCGGCTGGTCTTGCCGCGGGAGCGATCGTGGCTCGCGGCATGGCTGTCTATCTCAGCGGCTACATGGAGTCGATCTACGGAGTGGCGCAGAGAGCTGAGGAACTGTCCACCGATCCCCTGCTGCTCGGAGGAGCATTCGGCCTTGGCCTCGCGACCAGCATTCTCGCGGCTTGGATTCCGGCGCGCAACGCGGCGCGGGTGGATCCGGTTCAGGCGCTCCAAAGAGGCGGGTTCCAATTCATCGTGGGCGGCGAAGCGCGGCGGCGCGCTTTGGCGGCTCTGGCTTGCCTCATTCTGACGGCCACCGCGCTCGCTTTTCCCCGGGTCCCGTGGTTCTTCTATGCCGGCTTCGGCTCGCTCATCGCCGCAGCGGCTCTGGTGACGCCCGCCTTGGCGCGCTGGCTCGCCCGCGCTCTGCGGCCCGCGTTAGCCGCCATTCGCCCGGTGGAAGGCACTCTCGCCGCCGACAGCCTTCTGGCTGCGCCCCGGCGCACCTCGGCCACCGTCGGCGCGCTGATGCTTTCCCTGGCGTTCACGATCGGCACGGCGGGCGTCGCCGTTTCGAGCCGGAAGTACATCGTGGAATGGGTGGATACGGCGCTCAATCCTGATCTTTACGTCGGCGCTTCGGAGACCATTGTCTCGCGCGGCTTCCGGTTTGATCCGGAGGTGGGCGACAAGCTCCGCGCTATCGAGGGGATCGAAGAAGTGCAGGCGGTGCGCAGCCCGCGGATCGCCTTCCGGGGCGTTCCCATCATGCTGGTGTCGATGGAGATCGAAAGCCTTGCCCGGCGCGTCAAACGGCGGGTGGTGGCGGGCGACCCGGCATCCATGTGGGCGGAGACCACCGCCGGTCGCGGCGCGGTCATCTCCGAGAATCTGGCGCTTACCCAGCGCCTCCGCCCCGGAGACCTGCTCGAAATTCCCGCGCCAAACGGCGTTCTGCGCCTGAAGGTGAGCGGCGTGGTGGTGGATTTCGCCGACCAGCGGGGCAGCATACTGATCGACCGGCAAGTCTACGTGCGCTATTGGGGCGACTCCTCGATCAACTCATTCCGCGTCTATTTGGCCAAAGGCGCCTCGCCGGAGAACGTCAAGGAAAGGATTCTGAAGGAACTGGGTTCGGAGCGGCGCCTGTTCGTGTTCACCAATCCCGAAGTCCGGCGTTACATCCTAAAGATGACGGACCAGTGGTTTGGGTTGTCTTATGTGCAGATCGCCGTGGCGGTGCTCGTGGCGGTGTTAGGCATCGTCAATACGCTGACGGTCTCGATCACCGACCGGAGGCGGGAGCTAGCGGTGCTGCAAGCCGTCGGAGCGCTGCGGCGGCAGGTAAGGCAGACGGTATGGATGGAGGCGGCAGCCATCGGAGTAATCGGTTTGGCGCTGGGGCTGAGCTTGGGAGCGCTGATGCTCAAGTATTCGCAGGTCATCATACGGGATCATGTCGCCGGTATGAGTTTGCCGTATATCTATCCGGTCGAGACGGCTCTGTTTCTCGCGCCGGTGATTCTGGCGGCGGCGTTTCTGGCGGCGTTGGGACCGGCGGAAACCGCGGTCCGGGGGTCGCTGGTGGAGGCGCTCGAATATGAGTAAGCTGGTTTGGCTCATTGCGGCGGCGGGCGTTGCCTGTGCTCAGGATGCGCGGCAGATCGTCGAGGAAAGCCAGAGGCGCAGCCGCGCCAGTTCGCAGCGCTACGAAGGCACGCTGACGACGATTGACGCCCGCGGCAGAACATCGGAAAAGCGCTGGCGCTACGAGAGGCTCGGGTCGGCGGGCAGAAGCAAAGCCGTGATCCGCTTCACTGCGCCCGCCGAAGTCAAGGGCGTGGCGCTGCTCATCCACAACTACCCCAGCCGGGTTTCGGACCAGTGGATGTGGCGACCCGCCATCGCGCGGGATCAGCGGGTGGCGGTGCAGGACCGGGGCACACGGTTCTTCGGGACGGATTTCACGTTCGAGGATCTCGAGGAACGCGACGTCGATCAATTCGAGTACCGCCTGCTCGGCGAGGAGAAGATCGACGGCGAAGATTGCTGGAAGATCGAGTCCCGCCCCACCAGAGCGAAGGCGTCGCAATACACGCACTCCCATCTGTGGGTGCGGAAGAGCAATTATACGTTTGCTCAAATCGAAAACTTCAAGCGCCAAGGCTTGGTCCGGAGGCTGCGCTACCGGGACGTGACGCAGGTCCAAGGGATTTGGACCGCGCGAACTCTGGAGATGCACGACTTGGAGCGGAACAGCCGCACCATCCTCCGCCTCGAAAAGTTGGAGTACAACGTGCCGCTCAGCGAAGACCGGTTCACGTTGCAGGCGTTACGGCGCGAGTCATGAGAGCGTGGTGGCTCATCGCCGCTTTCGCCGCGGCGTGCGACGCGCAGGTCCTCACCTACCGCGGCTTCCTGGACGTGCGGACCTTTCTATACCCTCAGGCGGCGGACAACGACAGCGGACGCGCCGTTTCGGAAGCGCTGCTGCGGTTCGAACCAAGCTGGAATCCGCGTCCCTGGCTTCGCTGGAACGCCTCGCTCGACGCCCGCTGGGACACGCACCAACAGGTGGAACGCAGCCTGCATTTGGACTGGCAGGACCGCCGCCTGCGCCGCCCGACCCTTTCCGTCCGCCGCCTGAGCGCGATGCTAAACCGTGGTCCGCTGACCTTCGAATTGGGCAAACAGTTCATCCGGTGGGGCAAGACGGACATTCTAAATCCCACCGACCGCTTCGCCCCGCGGGATTTCCTGAGCGTAGTGACCAACGACTTCCTCGCCGTGCCGGCAGCCCGGGCGACGCTCGAATTCCGGCGGGAGACAATCGACCTCATCTGGCAGCCGCGGTTCACTCCCAGCCGGACGCCGCTGCTCAACCAGCGGTGGCTGGTTCTGCCCCCGGACACAAGGATCTTCCGGTTGCGGGACGGCGGCGCGCGCTATCCCGGCGGCTCGCAGTTCGGGGTGCGGTGGAATCACACATGGCGGGGAGGAGAGTTCTCGGCGTCATGGTTCGACGGGCGGCAGCATCTGCCGCAGTTCGACGTCCGCTTTCAGCCCGGTCCTCCGGCGCTGGAGTTTCAAAGATACTTCCCCCGCCTCCGGCTGTACGGCGCCGATGGCGCGCTGCCGCTGCGCTGGTTCACGGTCAAAGGCGAAGCGGCGTACTTTTCCTCCCCGGGGCGCGATACGGACGCCTTCCTCCAAGGGGTCCTGCAATTGGAGCGCGTGGCAGGCGAATGGCAGTTCGGAGGCGGCTACGCGGGCGAGCGCATCACGCAGCGCCGCGCCGCCTTGCAGTTCGCGCCCGAACGCGGGCTGACGAAAGCCTTTTTGGGGCGCGCCAGCTACACCATCGACGTGAACCGTTCTTTTCACCTTGAATTCGCCGCCCGTCGCAACGGCGACGGCGTGTGGCTGCGGGGCGAATATAGCCAAGCCTTCGGGCAACACTGGCGCGCCGCCGCCGGTTTCACTTGGATCCGCGGGCGGGCGCCCGACTTTCTGGGGCAATATCACCGCAACTCCCACTTCTCCCTCTCCTGGCGCTATAGCTTCTGAACTGCTCTGGAGTGCGGGAGGCTTTCCGCCGATGAGAGGACAGAAGACGACAGCATGAGTGCGCCTCTGGCAGGTAAGTTTCAGGACCATTACGCGGTGCTCGAAATCGAGCCGGATTCGGATCTCGACACCATTCACCGGGCTTACACCGCCTTGGCGGAAAAATACCACCCGCGCAATTGGGACACCGGCGACCCGCAGAAATATGAGGCGGTGACTCTGGCGTTCGAGGTGTTGTCGGACCCCGAAGCGCGAAGGGTCTTCGACAGCCTGAGAGGCGGACCGGAGAAGGACAGCCGCCCGCGGTTCAGCGGCGAGCCGTTCTTTTCGTCGCTCGAAGGCGAGATGCGGCGCCGGCAAGCCGTGCTATGCGTGCTATACGACCGGCGCCGCCAAAAGCCAATGACACCCAGCCTCTCGATCCGCCAGTTGAGCGATCTGTTGAACCTTTCCGAAGACGAGATCACGTTCACGGTATGGTATCTGAAGCAGTGCGGCTATATCTGCAGCGATGACAAAAGCGCCCTGCAAATCACCGTGCCGGGCATCGACTTTCTGGAAGCCCACATGCCCACCGCCGACTCCATGCGCCCGCTGATCAACTTTGAGGAATGAAGCGGGCAGTTCGGGGAAACAAGGCGAAAGGGCGCGTCTCTATACGCTAAAAGCTGAACGGAGTTGGCGGATCGCCCACTCCAGATCCTTCTCAGAAATGATCAGCGGGGGCGCCAGGCGGATGACGAAATCGTGCGTCTCCTTGCATAGCAAACCCAAATCCTTCAAGCGCTCGCAATAGGCGCGGGCGTGAACCAGCAGTTCGATCCCCGCAAGCAGCCCGCGCCCTCTCACCTTCTTGATATGCGGATGGCGAATGCGGCGGAGCTCGTACAACAGCCAGGCGCCGAGTTCGGCGGAGCGCTCCGCCAGGTTCTCTTCCTGAATCACTTTCAGCGCCGCCCGCGCTACGGCGCAGGCGAGAGGGTTGCCGCCGTAGGTGCTGCCGTGGCTGCCCGGGCGGAACACGCCCAGGATCTCGCGGCTTGAAACCACGGCTGACACCGGGTAAAAACCGCCTGAAAGCGCTTTCCCAAGGATGTACACGTCCGGCTGCACGTCTTCGTGCTCGCAAGCGAACATGCGCCCGGTCCTGCCCAGCCCGGTCTGAATCTCGTCAGCCATCAGGAGCACGTTCTCCCGGCGGCAGATCTCAGCCGCCTGCCGCAGATAGCCGTCCGGCGGGATGATGATGCCCGCCTCGCATTGAATCGGCTCGAACAGGAAAGCACAGGTATTGGGCGTAATCGCCGCCTCCAGCGCTTCGGCGTCGCCAAAGGGCACGGTCACGAATCCGGGAGTGAACGGTCCGAAGCCGTCGCGGTAGGAAGGCTCGGAAGAAAAGCCCACGATGGTGGTGGTGCGCCCGTGGAAGTTGTTTTCGCAGACGATGATTTCCGCTTTGTCGAGAGGGATGCGCTTGTGGGCGTAACCCCACCGGCGCGCGGCTTTGATCGCCGTCTCCACCGCCTCAGCGCCGGTGTTCATGGGCAGCACCATCTCCATGCCGCAAAGCTCGGCCAGTTCGGCGACGAACAGGGGAAGCTGATCATTGCGGAACGCGCGCGAGGTGAGCGTGACCCGCTCCGCCTGCTCTTTGAGCGCCTGAAGAATGCGCAGATGGCAGTGCCCCTGATTGAGCGCCGAGTAAGCGCTGAGGCAATCCAGATAACGCTTGCCGTCGACGTCCTCCACCCACACTCCGGAAGCGCGCTCGATCACTACGTCGAGCGGCCGGTAATTGCGGGCGCCCCAGCGATCCTCGATTTCGATGAACCGGTCAGCCCGGCTGTGGCTTTCCGAATCCTGCATCGGGCGAATCCCTCAGTGGCCGGAACGTTGACCGGGTCCGGTCTCCGAGATCTTCGCCGGCGCGGCGCCTAGATGCGCCGCAATCTTGGTCGCCTCTTCCACCGCCCGGGCGAGCACGGACCGGATGCGCCCGTCTTCGAGCATCAGCAAACCGCCGATGGTGCACCCGGCAGGCGTGGTGACGTCGTCGCGCAGCGCCGCGGGATGGCGCCCCGTGGTGAGCACCATCTTCGCCGCGCCCAATGCCGTCTGCGCCACGAGCGTCAGCGCCAGGTGCCGCGGCAGCCCCACGCGCACGCCGGCGTCCGCCAGAGCTTCCATGATGAGGAACTGATATCCGGGTCCGCTGCCGCTCAAAGCCGTGATGGCGTTGAAGTGAATCTCGTCAATCGCCACGCACTTGCCCACGGCTTCGAAGATACGCCGCGCGCGGTCCAGGTCCCCCTTGGTCGCGTTGCGCCCCCGGCAAATCGCCGTCATGCCTTCGCCCACAATGCAGGGCGTGTTGGGCATGGCGCGCACGATGGGGTTTTCGGTCCCGAGCATGGCTTCCAAGCGGTCCGTCGCCACGCCCGCCAGGATAGAAATGAGCAGCGTCTCGCGCCGCAGCCCGGCGTTGCGCAGCGTGGCCAAAGCCGCCGGGGCGTCGCCCGGCTTGACGCACAGTAGGATCAAATCCGCCGTGGGCACCCGGCTCTGGTAGTCCGTTTCCACCGGAACTTCGAGCAACTGCGCCGCGGCTTCGCAAGCCGCGCCATTCTTTTCGCCCGCCCAGATGCGTTCGCGCGGGATCAACCCGCTAGACAGAATGCCGCGGATGAGCGTCTGCCCCATCACGCCGGCGCCGATGACGCCGAGCGTCATGCCTTCGGCGATAAGCGGAGTCTGTTGAGTGGACGGCTGTTGTGTTGGCATGAGAGTTGATTGACCTCAAGGCGGGTGGGAACCCGACCTTTCAAATTACCATAGCACGCCGCGCCGTCATTTGCGGCCCGCGCTCCATGCCACGGCGCTGCGCACAAGCTGCCGGAAACCGGCGTTCTCGTGCGAATGGCGGTCGTGCCCCAGCAGGATCGTCACCACCCGCGAATTCGGATACGGGCTGATCCAAACCACCGGTCCGCTGCCCTCGGCGCTGTGTGCGGTGGCGAGAACCTGAACCTTGTCGCTTACCCACACCTTTCCGTAAACTTCGTCGATAACGCGTATGGGCAAGGAGTCGCCAATCGCCGGATGCCGGGCGGCGGCGCGCACGAACATTTCCACGTCGTGCTTGTAGGTCGAAGCGGGCTGATCGCCATCCGGCTTCAATAAGTACCTGCCACCCACCACGTCGCGCCACCACCACTCCCAATCGTTGTAATTGGCGATGGCGTGGTGCAGGACGACCACGCCTTTGCCGCTTTCGACAAACTCGCGCAGATTCCTGCGGGCGCGGTCGGAAATCGTCCGCGACAGGTCGTACATCAACACCGCGCCGTACTTGTTCCGGATGTCCTCCCGGAACGCCTGCTCGTTGCTCGCGGCGTGATCCCAAGGCATGCCTTCGAAAAGGGTGTAGAAGGTGGTGTCGTACGAGTGACCTCCGGTGACCACAAGCAGGCGTGGCTGCGAAGCCGGCGCCGGCTTGGGCGGAATGGTGACCTGCCCGGTAGCCGCCCACTCGGCGCCGCGCACGAACGTGATGCCGAAGCCAGGCTCCTGCACCGCGACCAGGTTGTGGCCGAGGGCGGTGTGAAAAACGCGTCCCTTGCCGTATTGCACGGTCCACAGGATCGGTTCTTCCTTGCCGGTGCCCCGGTACTTCGGATCGTCGTAAGCGGTCGCCAGAATCTTCACGCCGGGCAAGAGGCGGAAGTTGTGATACAGCTCATCGGTGGCCCAAAAGCTCTCTTCAAGACCCTGAGCGACCGGGTGATTCCGGTCTTTGAATTTCACGCGGAAGGAATGCCGGTCGCCATGCCCGGTTTGCTGTTCCTTCCCGCCGGTGCGCACCCAATAGGCGCCCACCATTTTGCGGTACTCCATCCATGGCGGTTCGGTCTTTCCGGTCTTAAGCAGGCTGTCGCCGAGGATGGGCGCGTCGCCGAAAGGATAGCTCGCGGCGTGGAACACCACCAGCCCTTTGCCGGAAGCAACCCACTCCTGCAAGGCGGATTCGGTGGGCTCGCCCCAACGGGGACCGCAATAGTCGAGCACGATCACATCGAACGGCTCAAACGTCCGTTTGTTGACGCCGTGCGGCCATTCGTTCACGCGCACGTCGAAGCGTTGCGTGGCTTCGAGGAGCTGTCGCAAGTGCGGCGTCGTCTGGCGCCAGTTGTGGTTGTTCGTGCCCGAAAAAATCAGCGCCCTGAGTTTGGCGGGAGCGGCTTGAGCCGCCAGAGCGGGCGCGCAGATCAAAGCCGCCGCGCAAAAGTTGATGAACCGCATATCTTCCAGTGATTCTAGTCCAATACAATAAAGGATTGAGCGCGCCTCATGTAACGGTTGTGGTGCCGACGCTGGCTGCCGATTCCGTCTACCAGGAGTGTCTGGCGGGCTTGGAGGCGCAGCAATTCCGTGATTTCGAGTGCATCTTGGTTGATAATAGCGGCGGCGACAAAGTGCGGCGCGCGGGTGTGAAGGCGCCCTGGCTGCGCGTGATAGCCGAGGAAGGAAACGCCGGATTCGGCGCGGCGGTGAACCACGCCATCCGCTCGAGCAGCGGCGCGTTCGTCGCCACTCTAAACGACGACGCCGTGCCGGCGCCGCGATGGCTGGGCGCGCTGGTCGAGGCGATGGAGAGAGATTCCGCTGTGGGGATGTGCGCATCCCGCATCCTGCTCAGCGGAGACAGCCGGCTGGACTCGGCAGGGATGCTGCTGTGCGGCGACGGCAGCAGCAAGCAGCGCGGACACCTCGCGCCGGCGGGCGAGTTCCGCTCCGCCGGGGAGGTTTTTTTTCCGAGCGCCTGCGCGGCGCTGTACCGGCGCAGCATGCTCGACGAGATCGGCTGCTTCGATGAGGATTTCTTCCTCTACTGCGAGGACACCGATTTTGGACTGCGCGCCCGCTGTGCGGGCTGGTAATGCCTTTACGTGCCG
>FWPV01005247.1_pt1 | contig 26185 bp, 23 predicted proteins | sample 2228371 | NCBI WGS metagenome assembly FWPV01 (sample SAMEA103939776, study PRJEB20133) | metagenome
TACCAGGTCCATGGGCGCGTCCAGGTCAGGCGGCAGACCCTAAAACTGCCTTGCGAATGTCGGCGATGTACGTCTCGGAGAGGGCGCCTGGTCCGTAAACCCCGACCACGCCCATCTCCAGCAGGCGCGGCACGTCCTCCTCTGGGATAATCCCCCCGACAAAGAGCTTGACATGTTCCTGGGCATTGGCTTTGAGCAACTCCAGGATGCGCGGCACCAGCGCCATGTGCGCCCCGGACAGAATCGAGATGCCGATGACATCCACACGGTCACCAGGCTGGAAAACATCCACCAAGACCCGTCCGCCTTCCTTGATCTCTTCGCCCTTGCGCAGGCGGAACAGCTCCGGATGGCTTTCCAGCAGGCCGGACAGGCTGGCGTGGCCGTAGTCCTTGTTGCTGAAACCGGGTTCGTACTGGCGCACGATCTGGCCAACCCGCCCGATACCCGCCCAGCCGGTGTCTTCATCGGTGGCGGAACGGATGCCCTGCGACAGCAGATCGAGCACCTGCGCATCCGGCTGCGTGCTGCGCGCCTTGCGTGGTGCCTCGACGCGTGCCGGCGCTGCGCCCGCCGGGCTCGCCGACGCGGTCCGTTCGGCCGGACGTCGCTTCGCTGACGATGACGTGGCCGAAGGTGCAGCGCGCATGTCGTCGGTGAACACGAATTCTTCGCAGGCGCGCTGGAAGGCAACCGGCGTGGTGCGCCGGCCGACGCCCATGACGAACAGGCCGCTTTCCTGGATGCGGCGCGCCAGCGAGGTGAAGTCGGAGTCGCTGGACACGATGCAGAAGCCATCGACGAGGCCCGAATGAAGCAGGTCCATCGCATCGATGATCATCGCGCTGTCGGTCGCATTCTTGCCGCCGACGATGCGGAACTGCTGGATCGGCCGGATCGAGTGGTCGAGCAGGTGCGCCTTCCAGCTCGTCATGTTGGGCGAGGTCCAGTCGCCGTAGATGCGGCGCACCGTCACGCGGCCGCGCGACGCGGCAGCGAGCAGCACCGGCTGGATCAGCGACGGCTGCGCGTTGTCGGCGTCGATCACCAGCGCCAGACGGCGCTGCGAGGTAGAGGTATCGTTCATGCGGAGCAGTTGAAGGAACAAACCGGCATGCTACCCCTGTCGGCGCGGCCGCGCGGTCCCTGCGGGGTTGTTCCTGTTGGAGCGGCGGCTTCGCCGCGACAGGCACTCTGCACGACGAGGGTTGGGGCGCTATCGCGGCGAGGCCGCCGCTCCAACAGGCCGCTGTTCTCGCACGCCGCTGCTCCAACGGGAGAACCGGCGCCCGCAGAAGGCCGGCTCAGCCTTCGATCGTCAGATAGACCAGCGTCTGGTTCAGCAGCTGATAGGCCACTTCGCCGTAGGTCATCGGGCCGAGCAGCGAAGGCACGCGCTTGCCTTCGAGTTCGCTGTACAGGTAGTTCAGCACGCAGTTGCAGCTGAAGCCCACCGGACCGGCCTGGCCACCGTCACGCGCGCGCAGCGCCTGCTGGAAGGCGCTGACGTAATCGGGCACCGGCGCGGCAAAGCGGTATTCGACGTCATCGAACACCGGTGCGTAGAAATCGACCACGCCCTTGCCCAGATCAACCGCCTTGATGCTGACGTTGATCATCGCGCCGCTGTAATCGGCGACCAGCGGCAGGCGGGTGTCGATCGCGTTCGTGGTGACATAGCGCGCGAAATTGGCCGGCTCGCCATTGATGCGGCACTCGCCGACCGAAAAGCCCTTGGCCGGGAAGCGGATGCTGTCACCGTCACCCGGCGTGAACAGATTGATGATGTCGATGTGCGCGTACTTGTCGGCCGGTAGCGGTACATGCATCACCAGCGCGCGGTCGGGTTCGAATTCCAGCGTTTCGCCATTGACCGCAAGCGGACTGGCGCGGCCGAGATCGTCGAGGTGAATGCCCGAGATCCAGCCGATCAACGGCTTGAGGTACATGTCCTCGTAGCCCGGCGCGTTGCGCGCGAACAGGGAGTGTACGGCCGAGAAGGCGGGGATGACGATGATCGAAAAGCCGTTTTCCGGTGCGTCGGCGCATACCCGCTCCAGACTGATCTGGTCATAGAAGCGCATCAGCGGCACGCCACCGCTGACCGGCACCTGCGCGACATAGAGCTGGTCACGCGTGGTGACGCCGCCGTCCTGCCCCATGAAATACGGAATGGTGCCGCCGATCCAGTGCCCGCGCGGCAACTCGCGCAGCAGCAGCTCGTCGCCGGCGATGCTGTAATAGCCGCCGCCGCGAATCAGGGCGGTCGCCTCCGACAGCCCCATCATGCGCCCGCTCAGTTCCTGCCTGGTCTGACTGTTCATGAAGACGGTGCGTGCGTCAGCTGGCGCGCAGCTGGGACAGTTCGTGCCCGAGCATGCGCGAGTTCTTGACGAAGTAACGATGCAGCTCGCGCAGCTTGAGCATGCGCACTTCTTCGTCGGTGATCACTTCCAGCTGGCTGCGCAGGCGGGTCATCAGCAGCTTCAGGCTGAGCGCACGGATATCGAGATCGACCTGACCCTCGATCAGCTTGAGCCAGACCGGATCGGTCAGATCGGGAATGTCGTCCGCCAGCGCGGCCGGCGCGACCGTTCCGGCGGGCGCCAGATCAACCGGCTGAGAAGACGGCGCGGCAATGGCGGTCTTGCCCTGATCGAGCGAATACTTGAACTTCCACAGTTCCTGCAGCGGAATGCCGGTGATCGAGCAGATGCCGTTCAGCGGTACACCTTCGTTGAACAGTGCAAAGACGTGCTTGGAAAGCGCCTGGGAAAACGGCATGTCGACCGTACCGGCCCACGGCAGCGCGCTCAGGTCGGCGCCGACCGGCGCCTGCACATGCACATGGCAGCGCCAGCCCGCGAGGTCGGTGTGGCGCCATACGCGCTCGGGCCCTTCGGCCGGCTGACGCCGCACGCGGGCGAACCAGCCGCGCGGCGGCTCGACGCCAATCCAGGCGTCCAGCTTGCGGGCATCCGGATCGAAGCGAAAATCGCGTACCGTCCACGGCTCGTTCAACTGCAACAAGCGGCCCAGAAGTACCTTGTCCAACGCCATCTGTTTCTCCTCCTCCGACCGAATTCTGTCCCGGTTACATGACCGGAATTTATTTCTGTATTGAGACGGGCCCGGAATTGCGAAACGGATGGTAGCAAAGCGATGCCGTGACACGGTTTGCGCTGCAACATCGCAACCGGTGCCCGGCATGCCTGACCAAGACGTGGATTTTCCGGCCGGGCCGACCGGAGGGTGAAACAGAAGCGCGATGAAGCGCCTGAGATACTGAATGTGTGGTGCGCGGAAAGAGACTCGAACTCTTACGCCTTGCGGCACTGCCCCCTCAAGACAGCGCGTCTACCAATTTCGCCACCCGCGCACTTCGGATAGGGGCCGGAATATACAACAAAACAGCCACAACAAGGAGTCAGCAGTGTGACGGATGTACAGCGTGCGCGGCAGGTGATGTTCGAAATGGTGAAGCCGCATCGGGGTCGGCTGCTGCTGGCCACCATCGGTCTGGTACTGGCGGCGAGCGCCGCGCTGGCGCTCGGTCAGGGTCTGCGCAGCGTAATCGACCAGGGCTTCGCGGCCGGTGACGCCGCCTGGCGCTCGGTCAGGGTCTGCGCAGCGTAATCGACCAGGGCTTCGCGGCCGGTGACGCCGCCTGGCTGGACCGGGCGCTCGGGGGTTCGCTGCTGCTCGTCGTGCTGCTGGCGGGCGCGACCTGGCTGCGTTTCTACAACGTGTCCTGGCTCGGCGAGCGGGTATCGGCCGACCTGCGCACCCGGGTCTATGCGCACCTGCTGACGCTGCCGCCGTCGTTCTTCGAAGCCGGGCGCACCGGCGAGGTGATTTCGCGGCTGACCAACGACACGGCGCAGATCGAGAATGTGGTCGGATCGACGCTGTCGATCGCACTGCGCAACCTCCTGCTGCTGACCGGCGGCCTCGTGATGCTGGCGCTGACCAGCGGCCGGCTCACGCTGCTGGTGCTGGCCGGCGTGCCGCTGGTGGTCGCGCCCATCGTCATCTTCGGCCGGCGCGTGCGTGCGCTGTCGCGCGAGCGCCAGGCCCGGGTGGCCGACCTCGGCACCCATGTCGATGAAAGCGTGCACGCCATCCGCATCGTGCAGGCGTGCGGCCACGAAGACGCGGACCGTGAACACTTCACCTCGCTGGTCGAGCGCAGTTTCGACACCGGCGTGAAGCGCTATCGTCATTCGGCGCTGATGGTGGTGATGGTCATCCTGCTGGTGTTCGGCTCGGTGGCGGTCATCCTGTGGGTCGGCGGACACGATGTGCTGGAAGGCCGGCTGAGCGCCGGCGAGCTGTCGGCCTTCGTGTTCTACGCCGCCATGGTGGCCAGTTCGGTCGGCGCGCTGTCGGAAGTGTGGGGCGAGCTGCAACGCGCCGCAGGCGCCACCGAGCGGCTGATCGAACTGCTGGATACGCAGCCCGACATCACGGCGCCATCGTCGCCGCACGCGCTGCCGACGCCGGCACGCGGCGACATCACGTTCCGCGACGTGCGCTTCTGCTACCCGAGCCGGCCCGACACGCCGGCGCTCGACGGCTTCAGCCTCGATGTGCGGGCCGGCGAAACCGTCGCGCTGGTCGGGCCGTCGGGGGCCGGCAAGTCCACATTGTTCCAGCTGCTGCTGCGCTTCTACGACCCGCAGTCCGGCACCGTGTGCATCGACGGCGTGCCGTTGGCGGAAGCGGATCCGGCCGAGGTGCGGGCACGCATCGCACTGGTGCCGCAGGAGGCGGTCATCTTCGCCGCCAGCGTCGCCGACAACGTGCGCTATGCACGCCCTGACGCAAGCGATGACGAAGTGCGCGCCGCCTGCGAAGCGGCCTTCGCCGACGCCTTCATCCGCGCCATGCCGGGCGGCTATGACAGCCCGCTCGGCGAGCGCGGCGTGCGTCTGTCCGGCGGCCAGCGACAGCGCATCGCCATCGCGCGCGCCATTCTGGCCGACCGGCCCATCCTGCTGCTGGACGAAGCCACGTCGGCGCTCGACGCGGAAAGCGAGCGCATGGTGCAGGCCGCGCTGGCGCCGCTGATGGCCAGCCGCACCACGCTGGTCGTGGCACACCGCCTCGCCACGGTTCAGCGCGCGGACCGCATCGTCGTGCTCGAGCACGGCCACGCCGTCGAAACCGGCAGCCACGCCCAGCTGCTGGCGCAGGATGGCCTGTACGCGAAGCTGGCGCGGCTGCAGTTCATCGACGACGGCGCATGACGGCGCCACCGGTCGCGACCGGGCGCGGGAAGCGGGCCGTGCGGGGCGCCTCGCCCGGCGTTCCGATTGACGGCAGGCGGTGCGGGCGAAGATACTTCGCCCCTTGTCGACCCGTCAGCCCTGATTGCCGGTCGCCTGCCCCGTCTTTTCCGCCCCGCCACCCCTTCCCTGGTCTTGCCGCCTGTCGTTGCGGGACGTCCGCTGGAGCTTCACCCGCATGATCACACTCAGGAACGTCACCCTGCGCCGCAGCGCCAAGGTGCTGCTCGACGGCGCCACAGCCACCATCAACCCGGGCGAGAAGGTCGGTCTGGTCGGTCGCAACGGCGCCGGCAAGTCCACGCTGTTCGCGTTGCTCAACGGCACGCTGCACGAAGATTCCGGTGAATTCAACGTGCCGGTGCAGTGGCGCATGGCGCAGGTCGCGCAGGACATGCCCGAAACCGACCAGCCGGCGACCGACTTCGTCATCGAGGGCGACACCGCGCTGCTCGCGGCGCAGCAGGAAGTGCATGCCGCCGAGGCGGGCGACGACGGCGAGCGCATGGCCTATGCCTACATGGCGCTGCACGACGCCGGCGCGCACGACGCACAGGCGCGGGCCCAGTCGTTGATCCTCGGTCTGGGTTTCAAGACGACCGAACTGAACAATCCGGTGAACAGCTTTTCCGGCGGCTGGCGCATGCGCCTGCAGCTGGCGCGCGCGCTGATGTGTCCGTCCGACCTGCTGCTGCTCGACGAACCGACCAATCACCTGGATCTGGACGCGCTGGTCTGGCTCGAGAGCTGGCTGACGCGCTACGAAGGCACGCTGGTCGTCATCAGCCACGACCGCGAGTTTCTCGACGCCATTACCAATGTCACGCTGCACATCGACGCGGCGAAACTGACCCGTTACGGCGGCAACTACAGCACCTTCGAAGACATGCGGGCGCAGCAGATGGAGCTGCAGCAGAACGCCTACGCCAAGCAGCAGGACAAGATCGCCCATCTGCAGAAGTTCATCGCCCGCTTCAAGGCCAAGGCGAGCAAGGCCAAGCAGGCACAGAGCCGCGTCAAGGCGCTCGACCGCATGGAACGGCTGGCGCCGATGCTGGCCAGCGCCGACTTCACCTTCGAATTCAAGGAACCGGCCAACCTGCCGAACCCGATGCTGGTGATGGAGAACGCCAGCTTCGGCTATCCGCCGCCGGACGACGCGCCGCCGGGCACGCCGCCGACCACCATCGTGCGCAATGTGAACCGCACCGTGATGGCCGGCCAGCGCATCGGCATCCTCGGCGCCAACGGCCAGGGCAAGTCGACCGTGGTCAAGACCATCGCGCGCGCGCTCAAGGCCACCACCGGCATGGTGAGCGAGGGCAAGGGGCTGTCGGTCGGCTATTTCGCGCAGCAGGAGCTGGACGTGCTGCGGCCGCAGGACAATCCGCTAGAACACATGACGCGCATGGCGCGCGAAGGCCTGCCGGCCGGACAGAGCGGTCGCGAGCAGGACCTGCGCAACTTCCTCGGCACCTTCAATTTCAGCGGCGACATGGTGAAGCAGGCGGTCGGCACGGTGAGCGGCGGCGAAAAGGCGCGCCTCGTGCTGTGCATGCTGGTGTGGCAGCGCCCCAACCTGCTGCTGATGGACGAACCGACCAACCACCTCGACCTTGCCACCCGTGAAGCGCTGGCGATGGCGCTGAATGAGTTCGAAGGCACGGTGATGCTGGTGAGCCACGACCGTTCGCTGCTGCGCTCGGTGTGCGACGAATTCTGGCTGGTGTCGCGCGGCGGCATCGAACCGTTCGAAGGCGATCTCGACGATTACCAGCGTTATCTGCTCAATGAAGCGAAACGCGCACGCGAAGACCTGAAGGAATCACTGAAGGCACCGGCAGCTTCTGCAGCGCCGGCCGCCGCAGCCCCCCTGGCCCCTCCCCCTGCTCCGGCAGTGAAGAAAGCGCCGGTCAATCTCAAGGCGCTGAAGCTCGAACTGGGCAAACTGGAACAGTCCATCCTCGACCTGCAGAAGCAGAAGCACGGCATCGAAGCGCGTCTCACCACCTCGCTGCCGCCGCAGGAAATCGGCGAACTGGGCGTGACGCTGCAGAAGATCGACGCCGAACTCGACACCCACGAAGAGCGCTGGCTGGTAGTGTCGGAACAGATCGAATCGGCCAGCTGACGCGTCAGGCGGCCGCCGCCTGACGCGCTGCGTTACACGACCGTGGCGCGACGGCGGGCGATGGCGCCGATCAGACCCAGCCCGGCGAGCAGCATCGCCCTCGTTTCGGGCTCCGGCACCGGCGCCAGCACGAAGCCACGGCGGGCATCGGTCAGCGTGTTGTACGCACTGCCGACGACCCAGCCCTGATCGTTGATGTCGTGCGCCACTTCAAGCACCCAGCCGGCAGCGAGGGTATCGCTATCGAGCAGACTGGTCAGATCGATGATCGACGGACCGTCCCACAGGAACGCCCGCTGTTCGAAAGTCGACGCCGGATCGAAAATGCTTGCCTTCAGGCCGGAGCCCACGATCTGGCCGGCATTGTTGATGCCGAAGGCCACGGCGAACTCACCTGCCAGCGTGCCCAGATCTGTCGCAACCGTACCGTCCCAGCGCACCGGGCGTATGTACCCTTCGCTGCTGAACATCTCTCCCACGACCACGCCGGCGTCGTTGATGTCGTAAGCCTGGCTGTTCGGGCCGCCCAGCGTGCTGAGCACGTAGTTGTCCCAGCGCGCGGCCTGATACGCGACGACCGTCGGTCCGCTCGGACCGTCTTCAGTGACGGCATAGACACCGGCAATCTGACCCGAATTGTTGATGGCGCGGGCTTCGCCGCCGATGCCGGGCAGCACGATGACAGCACCATTGCGCCACAACGTCGCGTTGGAGAGGCCACCGCCGAAACTTGAATCGCCAACGATATCGCCCACATCGTTGATCGCACGGGCGGTGCTTGAACTCATCTGCGGCAGAGCAAGGTTTGTGGCGTTCGCTCCAGTCCACAAGATTGCCTGGCTGTTTGACCCGGATTCGGTGATCCCGCCGACGATATGCCCCGCGCTGTTGATTCCGTGCGCCTGGCCCGTGCTTGACGGCGGCAACATGAGCATTGAGCTTACGCCGTCCAGCCATACACGCGGAGACAGTGCAGACCCATCCGGGCCGCCGGAACCGACGACCTGCCCGGCAGCGCTGATCGTGTTTGCCGTCGTGTAGCCGTCGCCCGGCGCTTCAATCAGGGAAAAGGTGTATCCGGCCGACTGCGCAGCCACTGCGTGACCGGCGAACGCCAGCGCGACGAGCAGTTTGTGTGGGGTATGGCGCATTGTTGTTGTCTTTCTCTCCGCGAGGAGGGCAGTGATGAGCGAACTGTGGGCGCCCGACATGTCGTGCCCGCCGCATTCCGCATCGGGGCCCAACGGAGCGGGTGGATTATGCAGATGCACATCTCATCGGATCATCGTGAATCGATAACTTTTGATTCATCGCCCGATCTTTCCAACGGCATACGCCGGCAGACCTATTACTTTAGATAGATGTCTGGCGAGTCAAGTCACCTGCCATAAACGCGCTCATTGCCCGGCTGCGCAAGCAGCATCAATGCCTCCGCCCAGTCGCGCGGCACATCCTTGCGGGCCATGTTCAGCCGCTTCAGCCGAACGGTCACGATCGCCGGCTCGCTTTTCGCGATGGCCTCCTGATGCACGGCCGAGCGGACGAAGCGGGCGCGCGCGGCGTCGCTGGCCCATACGCTCATCGTCCACGCCTCGTTGCCAAACACTTCGCGCCGCGCCGAATAGCCGATCAGGCCGGGCTGTGTCGCCATGCTGTCGATGACGCGGCGCGTCTGGCGGTCGAATCCATCGCGCCGAGTGCCATCGACGACGATGTGCGTCAGCACCAGCACGACGGCATCGTCAGCCTCGCCGGCGACTGCCCTGTCGATGCGCGGAAACGGCGTCGACAGCGCGCACGCGCCCGCCAGTGCGGACAGGCCGGCCGCCATCAGCAGGGTGCGCAGCGACAGCGTGAAAGGGCGGCTTCCCGGCGGCAGGGCAGGTGACATGGCGAAACCTCGCATCAGGGTCAGGGTGACATGATCGACGCCTTGAGGTTGACGCCGTCTACTCGAACCCTCATTATCGGCATCGCGTTGACAGTGTCAACCCATGCTCAGAGGCAGCCTTCGGACACATCCGGCGACGCCGCGCGCCCGATCCGCTGCCCTGCCGTCACAATTCCGCTGCCGGAGGTGCCCGATGTCTGTCCAGATCACTCCATTCGCCCGCCTTGCATGGCGGCTGGCCCTGTGCGCGCTGCCGCTGAACGGAGCGGCCGCCGAAATCGTCGTGCGCGTGAGCGGCGTGACCGCAGCGAACGGCGAGATCGGCTGCGCGCTGTTCGAACGGGACACCGGTTTTCCGATGGACAACACGTCGGCGCGCGCGCTGGCAAGCCGCGGCCGCTGAAGGCGTCACCTGCCGCTTCGCCGACGTCGCACCCGGGCGCTACGCGGTGTCGGTTGTGCACGACCTGAACGGCAACCGGCGGATCGACACCACTCTCATCGGCCTGCCGACCGAAGCGTGGGGGGTATCGAAGGGCGTGCGTCCGACACTGCGCGCACCCCGCTTCGACGAGGCAGCCTTCGTCGTGCAGGACGGTGACGGCGAAACCGTGCTCGATGTCGCCGTGGGACGATAGTCCAGCGCATCGCGCGGCGCGCCGGGGCATGCCCGGCACGCCCGCCGTGTTAACGTTGTCGCCGGATCATTTTGCTTCCCGGACCGGATGCCCCAGACGAAAGACGCCGCACACGCGCCGATCGCCCTGCGCGACGCCTGCATCGTGGCGGCGCGCGAAGCCATTGCCGAGCACGGCATCGAGCAGCTGAGCCTGCGTGACGTCGCGCGCCGGCTCGGTGTGTCGCATCAGGCGCCGTACAAGCACTACCCGAGCCGCGACCACCTGCTGGCCGAGGTCATGCGGCGCTGCTTCGAAGGCTTCGCCGCCCACCTCGACGCGCGCGGGCAGTTCGACGATCCCGGGGAAGATCTCGGCGCGCTGGGTCGGCAATACCTCGATTACGCACATCGCCATCCGCTGGAATACCGGCTGATGTTCAGCACGCCGTGGCCGGCGTCCGCCGCGCATCCCGACCTGGTGCGCGACGCCGCGCACGCCTTCGACATCCTGCGCCGGGTGCTGCGACGCGTGCATGGCGACTCGCCGCAACAGCAGGCGCTGGTCGATCTCGACGCGCTGTACATCTGGTCGTCGATGCATGGGTTGGCCGGCGTCATGACCGGCAATTGCATCGGTCAGCTCGACCTCGCACCCGGCATACTGGAGCAGGCCACGCAACACGTCATGAATCGCATCGGAAAGGGTCTGGCCGCACCCTGACGGCCGCCAGGTCAGCAGAAGCCGGCGCTGACCGACACAGTCCTTCGTATAACCCGCGACCATCCGGTCATGCGCCTCGACGCGCCGGTCATACTCCGCATGGCGCGCATTGACCGCATCGACGCGCGCGCGCAGCGCCGCAAGCGCTTCGTTGTACGCCGCGATCGCCTGGCGAAGTGCCTCCAGCTCACGGTTGTGCGCGTCGATCGCGTCGTTGTGCTGCCTGACCTCGGCATTGAAGGCCTCCACCGACTGCTTGCGCGCGGCCGCCTGCCTGCTGTCCGCAGGCGGCGCTTTCATCGTCGCTTCCAGGGCCGCGTGACGCGCGCTGATCGCAGCGCCCGTGCGGGCGATCTCCCCGCGCGCGTGCCCGGACGTCGCTTCAAGCGCATCCAGCGCTTCGCGCTGTCGGGTCAGTGCATCGATGTCGGGTTTCAGCGCAGCCGCTTGATCGGTCTTTTCTGCGGTGTAGGCGGTCAGTACCGTGCGCTCGGCTTCGATGATGCGGCGCTGACCGACACACTCGCTGAGCATGGCGGGATCGAGCGTATCCGGCAGCTCGGGCAATGCATCCGGCGTGGCGTTGTAGCGCACCACGCTGCGGATCTGCGGCAGCCGGATCGGTTCGGCCATGACGTCTGCGGGCGCCGGCCCCTGAGCGCAGGCGGGCACGCAGTACAGCAGTCCCGGCAGCGCCAGGCGGCGGGACAATCGGGGCAGATGGCGCATGACGCCGAAGACTTTACCTAAAACATGACAGGACGGTGAATTCCGCCGACCGTCCTTGCCGACCTGTCGCCATCAATCGGGGTCCAGCGCACCGCCATCGATATGTTCCAGCAACAGGCCGAGTGCAGCGATGTTCTTCGGGTCTTCGGCGTCGTCGAGCGCATCCAGCAGCACTTCGCGGATATCGGCGCTTTCGACGAATTCCATGTCCCACTCGGGAAACAACCGCTCGCGGACTTCTTCGTTGGCACTCAGTTCGACCACGGTGTCGTGCCGCGGATCGGCCTTCAGCGTCGTCATCAGCGCCGTCACGCTGTCGCGAGGGCCTTCCAGCCACTGGAAGAACACGCCGCTGCCGAACACCAGCAGGCCGGTGATGCCGACCGCCGGATTGCGCCGCCGCGACGACGCGATGATGCGTTCGACATCGGCTGCGCCCACGCCATCTGCCGCACGGCTGCAATAGACCACGTTGTAGAGCCGCGGCAGCAACGGATCCAGCGTCGGTTCATCGCCACGCGAAGGTTGGAAAGCGGTCATGAGGCAGGTCTTTCCGGTAATGGTCAGGCAGGCGCGAATCGCACTGCACAAAAACGAAGCATAAGCTGCCCTCGGGATCAGATGCAAAAAACGAAGTGCCGACGACCGCAGCCACCGGAAATCGGTCCCGGGCGAGCCACCCGGGAGTGTGCCCGGAAGGTTCAGCAGGGGCCTGCGTGGGCGACCGGAAGGGGTTGCAGCGCGTCATCGGCGGCGCACGCCGCCCGCCAGGTCACCCGGCCTTCAGGGCCTCGAGCGACCGGGCGGCCACGCCCATGTCGCGCCAGTTCTCCGGGTGGCAGGTGAACAGCAGGATCTGGTGCCGGGTGGCGGCATCGAACAGCACGCGCTTCATGCGCGCCAGCCGTTCATCGTCGCTGTGCACCAGCGCATCGTCGAGGATGATCAGCGTCGGGCGACCGGCCTCGCGCAACAGATCGGCATAGGCCAGCCGGCTGATGACACCCATCTGTTCGCGGGCGCCGAAGCTGAATTCCTCGAAACGGCCGCTTTCCGCACCGGCGGCGCCGGCGCGCTTCAGCGCACCGGGCACCAGCTGGTCGTCGATGTCGAGGTTGGCATGCGGAAACAGCAGCTGCAGATAGCGGTCGAGGTGCTTCTGCAGCGGTGCCTGCAGGCGGCGGGTCAGTGCGCTGCGATGTCTTTTCAGCGATGTCAGCAGATGGTCGAGCGCGGCGGCGCGGCGGCGCAGTTCGGTGGTGCGGCGCACGGCCCGTGCATGGTCGCGCGCGCGCTCGGCACGTCGCTCGTCAAGACCCTGTGCGCCGGCAGCCTGCAGTTCGACTTCGAGCCGGGTCAGTTCGTCGCGGCGCAGGCTGGCGGTGCGCTCCAGCTGCTCGGCGCTGCCACCGAAGCGTCTGATGTCCTGCTCGAGGATGTCCGGACGCGCGTCACGGCACTGCGCGGTCAGCGCATCGATGTCGGCCGCGGCGGCCACCTGCCCGGCGAGCGCTTCGTTCAGCGCACGCTGTGTGGCGGCCAGCCGTGCGGCACGCTCGGGCGCATCGAGAATGGCCTGCGCGTTGCGCAATTCGCGCCGGGCGGCGTCGACCGCGCTCTGCGCGTTGGCGGCGGCGATGTCGGCTGCGGCCAGCTGTTTCGCCGCATCCACCGCCGAGGCGCGCGCGGCCTCCTCCTGCGACTCCGCTTCGTTGATCGACGGCAGGGCCACGTCGTCATCGGGCTCCCCGATCAGCCGCGACAGCGACTGCCCGGCTTCGGCCAGACGGCCCTCAACCATCGCCAGTTCGCCGCGCAACGCATCCAGACCCTGCGGTGCGCGCGCCTTGAGCGCGGCCTCGGCGGTCTGCGCATCGGCCTGATGCTGCATATATATATGCAGGCGTGCTTCGGCTGCCTCGAGCGACCCGACGCCGAGGCGGGCCAGCAGCGCGGCGTGACGGTCGAGCAACGCGGCTTCCTGGCGGCCCAGATCGGCCAGATCGGCGCCGCCCGGCGCGATGTCGAGCCGGCCGAGGCCAGGCAGCGTCACCGCGGTCGCGTCGGTCAGCAGGCGCTCGCCCTGACCCGTCAGGCTTTCTTCACCGATCCGGATGACCCGGCCATCGTCGAGCGTGAAACGCACGCGGGTGGCGGCCGCCTCCTGCCGCAGGCGCAGCGTGCGGATGTCCTGCTGCTGGGTGCGCAGGGTGGCCAGATCGGCGCTGCGCAGTTCGGTGGCTGCCATCTGCTGGCGCGCGCTGCGCAGGCGGCCGGCTTCGGTCTCGGCTTGCAGCAGGGACGTCCGGGCAGCGTCGCGCCGGCGCGTCAGTTCGTCGAGCTGGCGTGACAACGTGAGCCGGGTGTCGCGCTGGCGGGCGCGGTTGAGCGTATGCCGGGCGGCATCATGGCGCGCCGCCGCCTCGCTGCTGCGGCGCTGCCACTGCTGCGCCGTGCCTTGTGCCGCGGCCAGCCTGTCTTCTGCGGCGGTCAGTGCCGCACCGCGCTGTTCGACCTCGCCCTGCTCGGCGGCATGGCGTTCGAGCTGGCTGTGCAGCAGCGCCAGCGTGTCGCCGACGCCGCGTGCGCGCTGCTGTGCTTCGCTCAGTCGCGCGCCCAGCGCCCGGGCCTCATCGAACTTGCGGCGCGCCGCCTGTTCCTGCGCGCGCAGCGCGAGCCAGGGCTTTTCCGCGTCGTCGGCCTCGTGTTCGCGGCGCAGCGCGGCGAGCCGGTCGACCTTGTTGCGGTAGGCGGCGATGTCGGCGTCCAGCGCGGCAATCTCTGCGGCAAGGCCGGCTTCGGTTTCGATGGCGTCCTTGTAGGGACCGCGCGGCGTGGCGTTCGCCGGCGTCAGCAGTTCATTGCGCAGCGCCTCGACCTCGTCGGTCACCGCGTCGCCGCCGCTGCTGGCCACTTCGCCCAGCGAAGTATTCAGCGCGGTGCGCAGGTGATCGGTGGCATGCGCAACGGGGTCGCGGATGTCGTGCGCCGTGCCCTGCTGTATCCACAACAGGCCCGGAATGCCCCAGTGCTCGGCGGCACTGGCGCCGCGACCGGCATGGCGGAAGCCGAGCAGGTCGGCCAGCCGGTCTTCGGCGTCGGCGCCATCGAACTGCTGCGCACCGCTGATCAGCGTACAGCGCTTGCGGACGAGGAAGCTCTTGCTCAGACGGCAGGCGATGCCGCCGGTTTCGAAGTCGAGTTCGACCGTCGGCGATGCGGAGGCATCGCCCCACGGACGCAGGTCATCGACGCTGCCCGAACGGTGACGCTCGAAGAAGGCAGCGCGGATGGCTGCGACGACGGTGCTCTTGCCGGCTTCATTCGGACCGGTGAACAGGTTGAGGCCGGGGTCCAGCCCGGTGATCTGCAGCGGCTGGCGGAACTGCCGGAACTGTTCGATGCGGATGCGCGTGAGCTTCACGAGGCGCCTCCGCTCGAGGTACGCCGGTCACGCAGCAGGCCGGCGAGCAGCACCAGCGCATCGCGCGCCGTTTCGGCCTCGCCGTCGCCGCTGCCCTGAAGGGTGCGCAGTTCGTCGATCACGTCGCCGAGATAGCCGTCGGCCGCCAGCGCGTCGATGTCATCTTCGGTCGGCGCAATGCGCAGCGACGACAGATCGGCCGTGAGGCTGCGCACCCGCCCCTGCGTCTGGGCGAGGGCATCGCGCAGACGGGCATGTCCGGCCAGATCGGTTTCGCCATCGAGCGCGAGCTGCACGACATCCGCATGACCGAAGGCGGCCAGCCGGGCGAGCAGCACGTCGATGTCGCTGGCCACCTGCACGGTCGCACTTTCGTTGAACCAGCGGTACTGTCCGGTCAGCACCGGCGTCACGACCGGTTCGGCACCGGGCGAAGCGATCTCGACGATCAGCGCCCGGCCGGAGTCGTTGGCGCGGAAGCGGTCCGTTTCCGGCGTACCGCTGTACCAGGTGCGCGCATCGACCTGCCGGCAGCCGTGCCAGTCGCCGAGTGCAAGGTAGTCGAGCCGCGCCTCGGCGGCGCGCCCGGCGGCGATCGGATTCGACGAATCGATGCCGTCGGCGAGGATGCCCTGCACGCTGCCATGCGCCAGGCCGATGCGGTGAAAGCCGGGCGGGGTGTCCGTGGCGGCGAAGGCGGACGTGAGGTCGCTGTGCGTGATGCGCTGGGTCAGCGGTGCGGCCAGCACGGCCACGCGCTGGGCGTCGAACTGCACGGCGCCCGGTGCAAGGCACACCGTGACGTTGGGCGGGATCGCACCCAGTCGCGCGGCGCGCGTCCACACCGATTCGCTCAGCGCGGCGTCATGGTTGCCCGGAATCATCACCCAGGGCCCGGCGTAGCCGCGCAGGCAGTTGAACAGCCGGTGGATCGTCCGCTCGGCCACGCCCTGCGCATCGAACACGTCGCCCGCCACCAGCACCATATGTACGCCCTGCACGCTGGCCAGCTGCGCCAGCCGCTCCACCGCGGCGAAGCGCGCCTCGGCGAGCAGCGCGGCGTCATCAGGCTCGAACTGGCCGTACAGCTTGCCGATCTGCCAGTCGGCGGTGTGAAGGAGTTTCAGCAAGGTGCGGGTTCTGAAGCGATGGTGGGCGGACTATACAGAACGGGTGCGCAGGACACGGCACCGGGGTTGCGGGCGCTCTTGCCGCAGCCGCATCAACCCGGCCTGCGGAACACGACGACGTGCTGCCAGGGCAGATGGTCGATCGTGCGTTCCCATTTCAGCCGGTGCACCGCGGCCTCGCGTCGCACGCGCGCTTCGCTCATCTTGTGCAGCGGCTTGATCGGGATATCCGGATCCTCTTCCTTGAACTCGACGAACACGATCCGGCCGCCCGGCTTCGTGGCGCGCACGATGCTGGCCAGCATTTCGAACGGGAAGGACAGCTCGTGATAGACGTCGAGCATGACCGCCATGTCCAGCGCCGCAGCGGGCAGCTGTGCGTCATGTTCCCGGCAGCGCACGGCCTCGATGTTGTCGAAGCCGTGCTCGCGCGCCAGCCGCCCGATCCTGTTCACCATCATGCCCTGCACGTCGACGGCGATGATTTTCCCGTGCGGCTTCACAGCGGGCGACATCAGCCGCGAAAGATAGCCGGTGCCGGCGCCGATGTCGGCAATCACCATGCCGGGCTGCAGGTCGAGCGCTTCGACCAGCAGGTCGGTGCGCTCCTCCTCCAGCCGCTCCGGGCGCTCCAGCCAGTCGGCGGCCCGCCAGCCCATCACATCGGAAATTTCGCGTCCCATGTAGAACTTGCCGGTACGGTCGAAATCCAGCGGCGGCGCGATCAGGTAGCCGTGCGCACGCGGCGGGCGGGGGCGGTAGTCTGGGCGCTGCGGCGCTGCGTCGGCGCACGCACGGGGCAGGTATCGGGACATGGCGGCGAACATACCATCACGCGCGAAATACGTAGCGCACAAGCTTCGCCTTTGCCGTGTATCGTGACGGTCGCCCTGTGCGCTTCGCGGCGGCGGCGCCGGAACCGGCCTGCCGCACCTTTCATGCAGACCCCACAACGAGGAGGCAGACCATGTCGATTGCCCCCACCCTTCCGCTCTCCCCGGACGAGTTGTCCGAAGCGGAGGCGGCACTGCTGGCGGCGCCCGACAGCGAATACATGTCGGCCGGTCAGCTCGACTTCTTCCGCCAGCGGCTGCGCGCCGAGCGTGACGCGCTGCTGCAGTCGGCGCACGACACGACGCAGCACCTGCACGAAGTCGAGCGCACGCCGGATCCGTCGGACCGCGCGTCGCTGGAAGAGGACCATTCACTGGAATTGCGCGTGCGCGATCGCGAACGCAAGCATCTGCACACGATAGACGAGGCGCTGGTGCGCATCGACGACGGCACCTACGGCTGGTGCGAATTCACCGGCGACCCGATAGGCATCGCCCGACTGCTCGCCCGCCCGACCGCCACGCTGTCGCTGGAGGCGCAGGAACTGCACGAGCGCAAGCGCAAGATGCGCGGCCGCTGAGCGATCAGCCGATATGGTGCGGTTTGCCCCGATGAGAGGGGCGCACTGCCGACGGAGCAGTCCCTGCAGGGCAGCCCTGTGGGCGCGGCGTCCCCGCCGCGATCAGTGCCGCGATGGTCGCCGTGCAGAGTGAGTATCTCGGCGGGGTCGCCGCGCCCACAAGGGGCGACGCCCCGGGACCGGTTTTCCGGAAGCCGGACCCGGCCGCCTGCCAGCCTCGTCACCGACCGATCAATGCACCCGGCGGCGCGGCGCGGCGGCGGGACCGCCACGGCCTTCGATTTCGCGGAACGTGATGCGGCCCTTGCTGAAGTCGTACGGCGACAGTTCAAGCGACACCTTGTCGCCGGCGAGGATGCGGATGTGGTGCTTGCGCATCTTGCCCGAGGTGTAGGCGATGATCTGGTGGCCGTTCTCCAGCGTCACGCGAAAGCGCGAATCCGGCAGCACTTCGGTCACGACGCCATTCATGTCTATCAGTTCTTCTTTGGCCATGGGTGAATCTCCAGGTTGAATTGGGTGCGGGCACGCCGACCGCGCGCCGGTGCCGGGGTCTGCCGGATCGATGGCGCGCTGATCAGCGGTGGTCTGCAGGCACACTTGCCCAACAGACAGGTTGAGGCGGATCGTCCGCGCTTTGCCGCATCGAAAGGATGCAGCGTCTGCACGGTGACCGGCGGGTGAGCTCTGCGGACTGGAGCCCGGGACAATCCCGGAGCGCTGGCGTCCTGCGGCGTCCCTGCCGCGAGCGCCGAAGCGACACACGGCCCTTGCGGGGACGCCGGTTTCAGAGGGTGAAAATCCGGTGGGAACGGAATGCGGATGCAACGGGCGATGTCACGGGCGCGCGACATTCGCCGCCGGCCGACTTACACCGCCCCGTACTATGCCCTGAATCGATGCCGTCTGCAGCGCTTTCTCGCGGATCGCCGACACGCCACACCCGCAATGAGAGGCACAATGATGTCTCACGGCAGCGCAACACCAATGACGATGTCGCGCCGTCCCTCAGGTTTCCTGCGTCTCATCGCACCCTGCCCGCGCCCTGCAACCTCCTGGCGCCCGGCCCACTGAATGGACCTTGCCTTGATGATCGAACCCATACTGCTGACTGCTGCGCGCGTATGCACGCTCGAAGGCGCGCGCGTGCTGACCAACGCGAGCGGCTTTTTCTTCGAACGCGACGAACGCCTTTTCCTGGTCACCAGCCGCCACGTGGTGGTCGATGAACCGAGCAAGCATTTCCCGGACAGCCTCGAGATCGAGCTGCACACCGACTCGGCCAACCTGGCCGAATCCACCGGCTTTTCGATCCCGCTGTACCGCGGCGGCAAGAGCATCTGGCGTCAGGGCCAGGACACGGCGGGCGACATCGACGTCGCGGTGATCGAGATCGAACGTGCGGCGCTGCCCGCCAAGACGGTCTATCGCGCCTTCACGCCGGCCCATCTGGAGGTCGATGCGCGACAGATCGAGGTCGGCAGCCTGCTGCTGGTGGTCGGTTTCCCGCTCGGCTTTCACGACACGCTGCACCACATGCCGGTGGTGCGCCACGCGGTGATCGCGTCGTCCTTCGGCCTGCGCTTCCAGGGCGAGGGCTATTTTCTGACCGACGCACGCACCCATCGCGGCACCAGCGGCGCACCGGTGGTGATGCGCGCGCCGGCGGGCAGCGCCGCCAAGGGCGATCTGCCCTGGCAGCTGCTCGGCGTGCATTCGGCCCGGCTCGACGTCGGCACACGCGACCGCAAGCTCGACGAGGCGCTCGGCCTGAACTGCGCCTGGTACGCCGACATCCTGATGACGCTGACCGAAAGCTGACCGAGCCGCCCGGGAACGCGCTGCGCGGCACAGGCTCTCACCGGTGTCCGCTGCACCTTGCGGCGGGCGGATCGCGACTTCCCGGTGCCCGGCATGACCTTGAATACCCTCTTTCGCATGACGCGCCGCCTGCTGCTGCCGCTGCTGGTGTGTGCGGGCGCACCGGCGTGGGCGAGCGCGCCGGCCTGGCAGGGCGCCGCCTTCGAAGGCGACCGCGCAACGCTGGAAAAGCTCGCGCAAGCGGGCGCGAAAGTGGTGCGGGTGTATCGCGAATCCGACGTCTGGGTGCTCGATGCGGCGCACCGGCTGGGGATGAAGGTGGTCATGGGGTTGTGGCTCGGTCATCCGCGCCACGGCTTCCGGCTCGATGACCCGGCGGCGGTGCGCATGCAGGAGGAATCGGTGCGCCGCTTCGTCACACGGTACCGCACCCATCCGGCACTGCTGGCCTGGGGCATCGGCAACGAAGTGGAGACCGGGGTCGCCGATCCGAAGCCGATCTGGCAGGAGGTGAACCGGCTGGCCGGCATCGTGAAGTCGCTCGACCCCGACCACCCGACGCTGATGGTGGTCGCGGACAACAGCGACGACTGGCTCGCACCGCTCGCCCGCTGTTGTGCATCAGTGGATCTGCTCGGGCTCAACCTGTACGGCGGCTCGGTGTTCCAGCTGCCCGAACGGCTGCGCCGCCTGGGCATCGTGAAGCCGGTCGTGGTGACCGAACTGGGACCGCTGGGCCAGTGGCAGGCGGGGCGCAAGCCCTGGGGCGCACCGGTCGAACTGACCAGCAGCCAGAAGGCCGATTTCTTCCGCGACGCGCTGGCCTTTCTGGCCGCCCAACCACAGGTCGCGGGCGCCTTTCCTTTCCTGTGGGGGGCGAAGCAGGAACAGACCGGCACCTGGCACGGCCTGCTGCTGGCCGACGGCAGCGCGACCGCCATGACCGACGCGCTGTCCGCCGCCTGGGGCTGGCCGGTGACGCAGGCCGCACCGCTGATCCGCGGCATCGGCATCGCGGCCGACGAATTCTCGCCGGGACAGACGATGTCGGCCGGCGTGGACGCCGCATCCTTCGACGGCTCACCCCTGGCCACGGTGTGGGAAGTGCGCGCAGAAGCGACCGACCTGCGCGCCGGCGGCGATCACGAAACCGCGCCGCCGCGCATCGATGTCACGCTGCAGCAAGCCGATGCGCAGAGCGTACGTTTCACCGCCCCGGCTGCACCCGGCGCCTACCGGCTGTTCATCACCGTGCGCGATCGGCTGGGCAAGGCTGCGACCGCGAACCTGCCGTTCCTTGTGCGCCAGCCGAACAGCGTAAGGGAGTAGCGGCTGCTGGCGCTCGGCTTACGGGAGCGGAGGTCTGTCGGAGCGGGGGTTTCGGCGAGCGCTGCTCGCCGCCCGCAGAACCGCTCGCGCCGGACCGCCCCCGCGAAATCGCTCAGCGCACACCCCGCTCGAGCCACAGTGCGGGTTCTTCCATCGCGGCGACCTGTTCGCGCAGTTCGAGAATGCGCGCCTCCCAGTAGCGCGGCGTATCGAACCACGGAAAGGCGGTCGGGAAGGCCGGGTCCTGCCAGCGGCGGGCGATCCAGCCGCTGTGGTGGATCAGCCGCAGGGTACGCAGCGCCTCGATCAGCTGCAGTTCGCGCGGGTCGAATTCACAGAACTCCTCGTATCCGGCCAGCACCTTGCCGAGCTGTTCGGCGCGGTCCGCCCGCTCGCCGGACAGCAGCATCCACAGGTCCTGGACAGCCGGCGCCATGCGGCTGTCGTCGAAATCGACGAAATGCGGCCCCTGCCCCTCCACCCAGAGCATGTTGCCGATGTGGCAATCGCCGTGCGTGCGGATGCGGCGGATGGCGCCGACGCGGTCAAACGCGGCCCGCACGCCATCGAGCGCCTGTGCGGTGATGCCGCGATAGACGCCTTCCAGCTCCGGCGGCACGAAGTGGTGGTCGAGCACGAAAGCCGCCGGCTCCTCGCCGAAGCTGGCGATGTCGAGCGACGGCCGATGGACATACGGCTGCACTGCGCCGAGCGCATGGATGCGGCCCATGAAGCGGCCGATCCATTCCAGCGTGTCGGCGCGGTCGAATTCGGGCGCCCGCCCGCCGCGGCGCGGAAACACGGCGAAGCGATAGCCGGCGTGCGTCATCAGCGTGCTGCCGCACGGCAATTCAAGCGGTGCGACGACCGGAATCTCGCGCGCCGCCAGCTCCAGGCAGAAGGCGTGCTCTTCCAGGATGGCGGCGTCGGTCCAGCGCGCCGGGCGGTAGAACTTGACGATCATCGGCGCGCCGTCATCGACGCCGACCTGATAGACACGGTTCTCGAAGCTGTTCAGGGCCAGCAGGCGACCGTCGACCGCGTAGCCTGCGGCTTCGAGTGCATCGAGCACGGCTTCGGGGGTGAGCCCCGAGTAGGGTTGAAACTCGGGCCGAAGCTCGGGCGGCACATCGGTGTCTGATTCGTTCATCGTGTCTCGTTGAATGAGGGGTCCAACCTTGAATTCGGGGTCGGCAACCCCTACCCTAGCGCGTTTCCCGCCGTAACTGCGCTCGCCGTGACGTATCAGGTCAAGGAAATCTTCTACACGCTGCAGGGCGAAGGGCTGAATGCCGGCCGGGCCGCGGTGTTCTGCCGCTTCGCCGGCTGCAATCTCTGGAGCGGCCGCGAGGCGGACCGCGCCAGCGCGCAGTGCCGCTTCTGCGATACCGATTTCGTCGGCACCGACGGCACGCTGGGCGGCCGTCACGCACAGGCCGATACGCTGGCCGACACGATCGCCGGCTGCTGGGCCGGCGCGGGCGGCCCGCGGCTGGTGGTGCTGACCGGCGGCGAGCCGCTGCTGCAGCTCGACCGCGCACTGATCGACGCGCTCCATGCGCGCGACTTCGAAATCGCCGTCGAAACCAATGGCACGCTGGCCGCACCCGACGGCATCGACTGGATCTGCGTCAGTCCCAAAGCCGGCAACGACGTGGTGCTGCGCCATGGCCATGAACTGAAGGTGGTCGTACCGCAGCCCGGGCTGGATCTCGCGGCGATGGAAAGCTGGGATTTCCGGCACTTCCTGGTGCAGCCGATGGACAATGCGGCAGCTGCCGACAACCGCCGCTGGGCGGTCGACTGGTGCATGCGTCATCCGCGCTGGCGGTTGAGCCACCAGACGCACAAGGCGCTGGGCATCCGCTGATCGTCGCCGTCGCCACGGCCGTCCGCATGCGCAGCGTCCTGTGGTGAATCCATGCACCGCGTTTTCCTTCAATCCTGATTTCCTTCACCTTTCAAAGATGGTCGTCGAACTCAGTCAGCGCTTCTACTTCGAAGCCGCCCACACCCTGCGCCGCAAGGTCGATGCCGACAGCAGTCTGCGCATCCACGGCCACACCTACCATGCCGAAGTGATGCTGCGCGGCGAGCCCGACCCGGTCAGCGGCATGCTGGTCGATCTGGCGATGCTGCGAGCGGCACTGGCCGGCGTGCGCGATGCGCTCGACCACCGCTTTCTGGATGAAGTCGCCGGCCTCGGCCCGGCCACGCTCGAAAACCTGTGCCAGTTCATCTGGCGCGCGCTGGCGCCGCAGCTGCCGCAACTGGCGCGCGTCACCGTCGAACGTCAGGCGTCGGGCGACAAGTGCGCGCTGTGCGCGGCTTGAGTCTGCCCGCGTCAGCCCGTGATGTTGCGCGGTCGGTGCTGTGTGCCGTCAGCCTGCTGGCCGGCAGCGCAGCGCATGCGCTGGCGCCCGACTTCGACGCAGTGCGCGACGCCTGGCGTTCGTCGGAGGCACGTCTGCTCGACCGCCACGGCGAGCCGCTGGCCGAAGTGCGGGTCGATTTCGACGAACGACGACTCGACTGGGTCAGCGCACGCGCGCTGTCGCAACCGCTGGTGCGCGCGCTTCTGGTGGCCGAGGACAAGCGCTTTCTGCAGCACGACGGCGTGGACTGGCAGGCGCTGGCCGGGGCCACCTGGGACAACCTGTGGCGCGCACTGGAAGGCCGCCGGCCGCGCGGCGCGTCCACCCTGACCATGCAGCTGGCCGGCCTGATCGACCCGGCGCTGCGCCTGCAGGGCACGCGGCGCAGCGTCGGCCAGAAGTGGGATCAGGCGGCCGCGGCGCGCCAGATCGAGCGGCGCTGGAACAAGGCGCAGATACTCGAGGCGTATTTCAATCTGGCACCGTTCCGCAGCGAACTGCGCGGCATCGGCGCCGCCGCGCGCGGTCTGTTCGGCAAGGATCCTGAGGCGATCGATCCGGTCGAGGCGGTGCTGCTGGCCGCGCTGCTGCGCGGCCCGAACGCATCGGCCGACAAGGTCGCGATGCGTGCCTGCGCGGTGGCGAAGCGACTCGATCCGGTGCCGGATTGCCGCGACATCCGGACGCGCGCCGACGCCGTGCTGTCACAGCGCTACCGCATCGAGCCGCGCTGGCAGGACGCCACCGCGCTGGCGCGCCGGCTGCTGCGCGAACCCGGCGAACAGCGCCCGACCACACTGGACGCCCGCCTGCAGCGACGCGCCGTGCAGGCGCTGGGCGGTACGCGCGACGACACCTCGGTGGTGGTGCTCGACAACCTGACCGGTGAGGTGCGTGTCTGGGGCGGCGGACCGGACACTGCCGACACCGTGCTGCAGCGCCAGCCCACCGGCAGCGCATTGCAGCCCTTCCTGTATGGCATGGCGATCGAGCAACGCTGGCTGACGGCGGCTTCCGTGCTCGACGACAGCCCGGCCTTCGTCACGCTTCCGCTGCCGCCCGGCATGTCCGATGGCGAGCCGCGCGGCGCGGTCAGCGTGCGCAGCGCGCTCGGCCTCGGCGCCGACATTCCCGCGCTGCGCGTGCGTGCGCTGATCGGTGACGACGCGCTGGACGCCACCCTGCAGGCGCACGGCCTGGCGGCCGTATCGAAAGGCGGTACGCGCGCCAGTCTGATCGAGCTGGCGAACGCCTACCGCACCTTTGCCAGCGCCGGCCTGTGGAGCGCCTGGCGGCTCGAACCGGTCACTGCGGCCGACGCGCTCCCCGCGTCTGCGGCGCAACGACTGTGGTCGCCGGCCGTGGCCTGGATCGTCGGCGACCTGCTGACGGTGCGTCCGACCGAAGGCGAAGCGGCGCCACGGCCCTGGGCGGCAGTGATGAATGGCCGGTCCGCCGACCGTTCGGTGTGGTGGTCGGTCGGATTCACGCGCCACTACACGGTGGCGCTGCGCGCACCACGCCCGGTCGCCGGCACCTGGCTGGCGCTGATCGACGCGCTGGACGGCCCTTCATTCGACCCAGCGCCCGAACGCCCGGCCGCGCCACCGGGCGTGGAGCGGGTACGCGTGCAGTTCGAGCCGGCGACCGAAGCGTCCCGCGACGAGTACTTCCTGCCCGGCACCCAGCAGGCTTTCGTCGACGCCACGGTGCGCGATGTGGCCGGCCGACCGCGCATCGTGCTGCCGACGAGTGGCGTGAAGCTGGTCAGCGCGGGCCTGCCGGCCGGCCGCCAGACCCTGCTGTTCGAGGCCCGTCCGCCGCTGCCGGGGCTGGTCTGGATGATCAATGGCGAACACCTGCCGGCGGTCGAAGGCCGGGCGCTGTGGAGCCCGCGCCCGGGGCGCCATCGGCTGGCGCTGCTCGACGCCGCCGGCCTGCAGGTCGAATCGATGGAATTCGAGGTGCGGCTGGACGAGTCCGCCGCCTCCCCGCCACCCCCCTGATCAGAGCGTATGGCTGCGGTCGCCGCGGGCAAAGCCGGTCAGCGGTGCAGCCATGCCGCGCGTCATGCAGATCACCTTGAACAGCTCGCCCATTTCGGCCGGCGAGGTGAGCTGGTTCACTTCTGCGTTGCGCTTCGCGCGTGCCAGCGGTTCCGGTTCATCCGACAGCAGCGCAGGCAGGCCACAGTTGAGCAGGAAGCTCGCTTGCGAGGTATAGCCGGCGAGCGACAGACCGGCGTCGAATGCGCTCTGCGCCACCGCGGTGAAGTCGACATGGGCCGTGATGTCGCACAGGCCCGGCATCCACATCGGCTCGGCGTGCGCATGGTGGCGGTAGTGGCACATCAGCGTGCCGGTGCTGCGGTCGGGGTGGTAGTACTCGGCCTGCGGGAAGCCGTAGTCGATCAGCAGCAGCGCACCGCGATCGATGCGCCGCGCCCATTCGGCCACCCAGGCACGTCCGGCCAGGCCCAGTTCGGTCTCGTAGCCCGACGGCAGACCGAGCGCGCGCGCCGCGTCGGCCAGCGCCGGCGGCGCGGCGCGCCAGCCCGCTGCGATCTGCCCGTCGCCGTCGAGCACGAGACCGGCTTCCTCGATGCCGTGGGCCGTGGTGCGGATGCGCTCGACCGGCAGCGCGTCGAGCAGCTCGTTGCCGAACACCACGCCGCTGAAACGCGTCGGCAGCGTATCCAGCCAGTCCACGCGACCGGCCAGCGCCGGCACTTCACGCTCGATCAGCGCACGCTGGCGCGCGCGCAGATCGGCCGACAGTTCGAGGATGCGGTAACTTTCGGGGGGGCAGCCGATGCGATCGAGTTCGCGCAGCAGATCGGCGGCGAGCCGGCCGCTGCCGGCGCCCGCCTCCAGCAGGTGCGGCGCCGATCCCTGCATCAATTCGGCCAGCTGGGTCGCCAGACAGCGTCCGAACAGCGGCGACAGTTCGGGCGCGGTGACGAAATCGCCGCCGCTGCCGAACTTTTGCAGCGCACCGCTGTAATAGCCGAGGCCGGGCGCATAAAGCGCGAGCGCCATGTAGCGGCTGAACGGCATCCAGCCGCTGCCGGCGATTTCGGCCCGGATCAGCGCCTGCAGGCGGGCACTGTGGTCGAGGGCATCGGCGTCGGGAGGGGGCAGATGCACAGGCAGGGACATATGGACAAAGATTCGGGCGGGCTGCGCATGATGCGGCAACTGAGGGGCGCGGCACAATCGGGCAGGACGACATGAACCACGAACGGGTAGTCTTGATCACCGGCGCGGCGCGGCGGGTTGGCGCGCAGACCGCGCGTACCTTGCACGGTGCCGGC
>FWPV01005250.1_pt1 | contig 26183 bp, 19 predicted proteins | sample 2228371 | NCBI WGS metagenome assembly FWPV01 (sample SAMEA103939776, study PRJEB20133) | metagenome
GGATATACGCCATCTTTGATCTTTCTTGAATATTCCTCAAGATGTTTCTCTATCTCGTCTAAATCAAGGTCGTAAATCCTTTCAAGGAGGGAACGGTCAAGGATATATCTGTTGGTCTTGATTATAAAATCTCTGGCGATATCAGTGATATTTTTAAAATTCTCTATACTCTGTCTGAATGAACCAAAGGAACTCTCAAATCTCTTAACGAGCAACCGCCTCATGAAGTCATAGAGGTTTCTCTGCTGCTGGTACTGAAAATTTTCCTTATCAGTAAGTTTTTCACCTTCAACCTTTTTCTTTTCTATCTTGTATTCAAAGGGTCTGTATATCGCACCCTTAAAATAACCTCCCTCATCAGGATCACCAAAGTAATCTTTGATAACCCTGTCATAAAATTCTGATTGCTCCTTTGTGAGTTCATAAAACCATTCAATTGGGTCAGCAACTATTGATAGTTCTTTTATCTCATCTCTATAAAATGGATTGTTCTGAAGATCAAGACGATTTCTCCTTATGGTGACAGGCTCTATCACATCCCTTATCCTCTTTGAGAGATAATGGGAGCGCTCTCTTATTTTCCTGATGTTTATTGTCCTTTCTCCAAAAAGCGACTCATAATATCCCTCTGCCCTTTTTCTCTTTTCAGGGCTGAAAGAGTTGCGGTATTTATTTATAAAGGCAAGTCTATCGAATGTGCCTTTAAATGTCCTGAACTTATCAACAAGATTCTCTTCAAGTGTTATGGATGACTTCTTTGGTGTAATAAATAGTTTTAGAAGCGACAGTATATCTCCAGGTCTGTTATTGAATGGCGTTGCTGTAAGCATAATAACTGTCCTGCCACGACAGATGTTCTTCAAATATTCATAACCTTTTGTATCCTGATTCCTGAACCTGTGTGCCTCATCAATTATTACAACCTCTATGTCTTGATGATTTCTTACATAATGAATAGTACTCTCAAGGTCACCCGATGATCTCACTTCCCAGTCATGCAATCTGAAGTCCTCAAGATACTTTAACCAGCCTGATTCCCTGTTTTTATCACCAATTAACCCAGGAGGGCATATAACAATGCCCCTTTTCTTCAACTCCCTTGCAACTGCACAGGCAATGATTGTCTTTCCAAGTCCAACAACATCAGCGATTATCACACCATTGTGGTTTTCTATTATAGAGAGTGCCTGTTTTATGGCATCAAGCTGGTATTGATATGGCGTATAGCCATTTTCTCTAAGAAGATTGATCAGAGACTCACCCAACTCTCTCTTTTCTGTTTCAACATAGTGTTTTAAGACAAGCACAAATGCCTCAAATGGTGTAATCTCCTTTATCAGAGTCTCCTTCTCCACTGTCTCAATAAGTTTATTTTTTATAACATCATCTTCTGTTATTCTGACGCCTTCATCCCAGAGGACATCAAAATAGCCTTCTGCATCTTCAAAACCATAGTCGCTTATCTCGACATTAAATTCGTTCTGAGTCGTAATCCCACTCTTTGTGAGATTACTGCTTCCTGTAATGAAAAGAGTCCTCCTTGCAATCTGTCCTTCTTCAAGTTTAAAAAGATATAATTTTGCGTGGTTGGGTTTGTATGTCTTGCGGATTAAAAGCTTTCCATCTTTGATGAGATTTATAAAATACCTGACCTGCTCATAGAATTCCCTTGTATCAAACTCATCGGAATTCAGGGATCTTTTTACTGACTGAAGGAATCTATAACATCTCTCCTCATCAGAAAGGTGACCATCTCTGTCAGCAAACTCAATGAGACCATAATTAGTCCTGTCAACATTCAATCCTACAAGGACTTTAATAAGAACATCTGGATTGTTCTTTAGCCCTTCATAAAGCTCACTACTACCTGAGAAATAAAAGAAACCAACAAGAAACTTCAGCTCATCACTTTTTTGAATTAGCTCTATTAACCTTTTCTTTAAGTCCTTTGCACCTGTATTGGTTATAAAATTTTTCATGCTCTTATTATTTTTATTTAATCCAGAAAATGCAATCAGGATAATACAGATGTTGCGAAAAAATTATTTAAGAGCAAAGACTTCATTATTCAGGTAAACAGGGCCAAGCTTATTATACTTAAATTTATAAAGTCGGTTTTAAATACGCAATATAGAGTAATCTTTGAATCAAAAGAACTCTTCCTCAAAATTATCAAAAAATTTAATGTCCATTTAATAATCATGTAACATCAAATAATTAAAATCTGATATGTACGGTACAATTTTCCTTTTCCTTATCTAATGTATGTATTTTGAAAGGAGGTGATTAAATAAATTTAGACGCATACAGCGAAAAATGCAGAGGATGCAAAAATCTAATCTGGAAAGATTTGAAAGGATAGTAGGAGGTCAAAAAAATGAAAAAAAATATCAAAACTCTATCTTGCGTGATATCGATCGTAATACTTTTGGCTATTGCGTTAACAGGAATTTCGAGTGCAGGGCAAGAAGGTATAAAAAGCAGCAACTATGCAAAAAATATCATTTTTATGGTGCCGGATGGTTTGGGACTCTCTAATGTAACAGCAGCTCGTATATTTAAAAGCGGACCGGGAGGTGATTCCCTTTACCTCGAGACTCTACCACAGATCGGCTACCAGAGAACCCATTCCAGAAACAGCACAGTAACCGATTCCGCTGCTGCTGCAGCAGCTTGGGCATGCGGAGAAAAATTTAACAATAATGAAATTTCATGTCATGACAACGACGGTGACAAAATCTGTGATGTTAAAGGGTCTCCCGTAACTATTCTTGAACTGGCAAAGCAGTTAGGAAAAGCTACAGGTTTGGTTGCTACCTCCACTATTAGCCATGCAACACCTGCAGTCTGGGCCGCCCATGTGCACCACAGGAATTGTGAAACCGAAATCGCCCGTCAGTATATAGAAGTTACAGGTGTTGATATTATACTCGGCGGTGGCATAGGATCCAATCAGACTGGCAAAAATTGTGAGCAGTATTTAGGACAGAATAAAGATGCTGTTATTTCATCTGCGATAAGCAATGGGTATGAATATGTTGTCACAAAATCAGAGTTGAAAGCTGCGGTATCAGCAGGAAAAAATAAAATCCTGGGTCTTTTTGCTCCAAGTGGAAAGACTCCTGAAACTTACAGAGTTGATCCTTTAGCCTATATCTGGAATGCGGAGGAACCTACTCTCCCAGAAATGACCGCTGCGGCACTCGACATTCTTGAAGAAGACAAGGATGGGTTTTTTCTTATGGTCGAAGGTTCCCAGATAGATTGGGCAAATCACGATAATAATATTATCTATCAGATCGGGGAAACCCTTGCATTTGATGAAGCCGTTGGTTTTGTCTTAGACTGGATTAATACAAATCCTTCTCGCAAAAACAATACACTGTTAATTATTGCTGCTGACCATGACTGCGGAGGATTTGCAGTTAACGGTCCATATGGCAGACTGTCAATAGCAGGTGACATTGTAGAAGCAGGATGGACAAGCCAAGATCATACAGCTGGAGATACAATAATCTGGAGCCAGGGACCTGGAAGCCAGTATTTAGGCAAGGCGATTGACAACACAGATTTGTTTTCGGTAATGAAGGCAGTTTTAAAGTAAGATAAACATTACTGAATGCACACATGTTTTTAGAAGAGGCGCTTTTAGCGCCTCTTCTTTATATACAATACATTAATCATTTATCTTAGTTAATTCAAATCTGTCCAGAATAAATATTAAGCCTGCAATAAAACAAGGGATATGGCTCAATTTATGAAACAAAATCACAAGATTCCTAAAATAGTAATTGTCGTAGAGAATCTTCAATATAAGTAACTGCAAAAATTCCCTCGTTATATAAATCTTAGCTTTATGGGTCGAAGCAGTTGAAATACTTTTCTTAATTAAATCCAGCACAGGATTGTCTCTCTTCTTCTATAAAATTCAATAATTTTTTTACCACATCAGAAATCTCCTTTCTTTCATATCTTCTGGCAAAATCTGCGAGTTTCGTTTTTTCAGTATATTTAAATTTTGAAACCTGTATGAGAGTCTAAAGACATCTTTCTTCTTGCCTTTAAAATCGAGCATTGCTGTTTCTGGCTCTGCAATAAGCATGGGAAATCCATTCTCATCCTTTATCTCTTTAAAGCCAAAGAACAAATTAGGTTTCTGGTGCTGATAAATAAAAGTGCCAAAAGCATTAGTAAATTTTGCAATCTTTTTCGTGGTAATATATGCTACATCCTATTAGCTTAATAACCAGCCATTTCTTCTTCCATCCGCTCAACTGAACCTTAAGGGTTTGAGGTTTGTCCGGCAATTATTTCCTCTCGAAACCATTAAAGCTTGCACGAGATTCACCAGTGGTGAGCCCTGAAATAAATGACCATTTGATTTCTTCATTCAAAACTATTAGCGAAGAGCGGCGAGCAACTTGAAAGAACTCAAATGTATATGTTTTTATTTTATTAGTCAGCTTTTTAATTGGAGGATTATTATGCGTCTGGGGTTTCAATTATGAAACTTACTTGGGCAGATTTTTCCTTTGACTTCTCTCAAAAAACTTATGTTATGGGGATACTTAATATTACTCCCGATTCCTTTTCAGATGGTGGTAAATTCTTTGAAAGAACTTCTGCTATCAGAAGGGCTTTACAGATGGCTGAAGAAGGTGCCGATATTATTGATATTGGAGGTGAATCAACAAGACCCGGCTCTGAACCTATACCTATAGAAGAAGAACTAAAAAGAACAATTCCCCTTATTGAATTTCTTGTAAAAAAAATCAATATACCGATATCCATTGATACGTACAAGTCTGAAGTTGCAAAAAAGGCTCTTGATGCAGGCGCTTCTATGGTGAATGATATCAGCGGGCTGCGCTTTGATTCTCTAATGAAATCAGTGGTAGCTCAATATAAAGTTCCTGTTGTGATTATGCATATTAAAGGCAAGCCCAAAGACATGCAACAAAACCCAGTTTATGAAGACTTGATATCCGAAATACTAACTTACCTAAAGGAAAGTATAGACATGGCAATAACAGCAGGAATCTCACAAGATAAAATAATTATCGATCCAGGCATTGGCTTCGGTAAAACATTCGAGCACAATTTAGAGATAATACATAATCTTCAGAAATTTGCTGTTTTAGGAAAGCCGATACTAATCGGGCCATCAAGAAAGGCTTTCATCGGAAAAATTCTCGGAGATATACCGCCCGGAGAAAGACTTGAAGGCACTGCAGCAACAGTAGCTATATCAATCATGAATGGTGCAAATATCATTCGTGTGCATGATGTCCGTGAGATGGCAAGGGTTGCAAAAGTGGCTTATGCAATTAAAACAATGAGAATCCCTTAGAATCCAGTCTCTTTTCTATTCATACGCTCTCTTCTTTTTTCCGTTAATTTCACAATTAAGTCCAGATATCTATTAATATCAACTTTTCTGAATCGCCTTGCTTTCCGTGATGTACCTTTTGGCGGCTTATCATCATACAAAACAATATCAGCGATCTTAAGAATCCTTTGTGAATTTTTTTTAAATTTATTTTCATCTGAGCCTGATATAAAAACTACAACATCAGGTTTTAAAAATTCGATAGCACTGTTGCCCTCAACCACTATACCTTCAAATCCTGAAAACATATCAACAGCCATTGGTAAAACTTCATAAATTTCCGAAAAGGGACATTGCACCCATAATACTTTTTTAGCACCAGCATCAAGTAATCTCTTAGTATCCTTGCCTGATGCTGATAAGACTTTAATATCATCGGTAATTGAACTATAAAGCAAAGTCTTTGTATACTTTATTGCTCCCCAACCCTTGAGTCGTTGTAGCAATAAAGAAGCACATGTTGTTTTGCCAACTCCACTATATGTCCCACCAATTCCTATGATAAAAGGTCTAAAACGCAAAGATCCCTCAGTTATTATCTTGAAATTTATTTTTCTATAGCTAAAATTTTCTCTTCAGGTTGAGTCTTTTGTATCTCTTTATATCCGCATTCTTTGTTATAACAGAATATTGTTATTGTCCCTGTTTTATTCTGTTTTTCAAAAAGAACTGGCGCGTTACATTTCGGACATTTCCTCGGGATAGGCTTATACCATGAGGCAAATTTACAATCTGGATAATTGCTGCAACTCCAGAATAACTTTCCTTTTTTCGAACGTCTCTCAACAATCTCTCCTTCATCTTTAGGACATTTTATACCGGTAGACAAAGGTTTTGTATTTTTGCATTCTGGATACTTAGAGCATGCAAGAAATTTTCCATATCTTCCTGATTTGATTAGCATTGGTGAACCACATTGCTCACACATTTCATTAGTCTCCTGAACATTAACCATTGCCTGTTCATTATTGACTGCCTGTTCCTGATTGTTAATCGGTTTAGTGTTTCTACACTCTGGAAATCCTGAACATGCCATAAATCTGCCATGCCTTCCCCATCTTATAACCATGGGGCGTCCACATTTCTCACATATGGCATCAGTAGGAATATCTTCTGGTTTAACTCTCCCGGCTGTTTTTATCGCTTCATTAAGCTTTATACTAAAGGGATTATAAAAATCCTTTACAACCTTAACCCATTTCATCTTCCCATCTTCAATCTGGTCAAGCTCATTCTCCATTTTTGCGGTAAAGCCTACATCAATAAGTTCTGAAAACCTTTCGACTAAGAAATCATTCACAACCATTCCGAGTTCAGTAGGTTGGAATTTTCCATCAGACTTGGTGACATATTTTCTATCCTGTATTGTTGATAAAATTGTTGCATATGTACTCGGCCTTCCAATTCCTTTCTCTTCAAGTGTCTTAATAAGCGTTGCCTCTGTATATCTTGGTGGAGGTTGTGTAAAATGCTGTTTAGGTTGCAAATTCAGTAATTTTAAGATCTCCTTTTCCTTAAGCGTAGGCAGAATAAGACCATTGTCTTCACCATTTTCATCCTTCCCTTCGGTGTAAAGAGCCATGAAACCATCGAAACGTACAACTGTACCTGATGCGCGGAATTCATAAGAAGGCAAGCTATCTGACACAGGAGATGAGGCCTCTTTCACATCAGTTGATGCAACAGGTTTAGAGTAAATTATAAACGATGTCTGTTCAAGCTGTGCAGGTGACATCTGGCTTGCAATAAATCGATTCCAGATGAGTGTATAGAGTGCATGCTGATCCTTCGTGAGATACTTTTTTATTTCTTCAGGCCTTTTATCACGATATGTAGGTCTTATTGCCTCATGTGCTTCCTGTGCTGATGACCTGCTTTTATAAAAAGGAGGTTTTTCAGGCACATAATCCTTTCCGAATTCCTGTTCTATTATTTTTCTCGCCCATTCCTGCGCCTCAGGGGCTATTCGGTGAGAATCTGTCCTCATATATGTAATAAGTCCCACAGGACCCTCCTCTCCGAGCTCTATTCCTTCATAAAGTTGCTGTGCGATCGTCATTGTCTTTTTTGCAGTAAACTTTAATTTGCGCGCTGCTTCCTGCTGAAGAGTACTCGTGATAAAAGGAGGATAAGGCATCCTCTTCCTTTGTTTGCGTTCAATTTTATCGAGTATAAAAACCTTGTTGCTTAAATCTTGAATTATAGAGTGTGCAGTCTTCTCATTGGGGATAAGGAATTTTTCGAGCTTTTTTGTCTTGCTTTCTCCATCTGTTGCTTTTTGATTGATTTTATTTAATCTTGCCCAGAAAGTCGGCGCCTGTGATCCTTCAAACTCTGCATTGATACTCCAGTATTCTTCAGACTTAAATTCCTTAATTTCACGTTCTCTGTCAACAATCAACTTCACAGCAACAGATTGCACCCTACCTGCACTAAGCCCTTTACGCACCTTCCTCCATAAAAGTGGACTGAGTTTATACCCAACAAGTCTATCAAGAACCCGTCTTGCCTGTTGTGCTTCAACCTTATTCCTATCAATTTTTGCAGGTTTACTTATTGCTTCTTTTACAGCGCTTTCTGTTATTTCATTAAAAACTATCCTGAAGATTTTTCCATCTGGAGATTTCGATTTGTTGTCAGATATTTCAGATGCAATATGCCATGCAATTGCTTCTCCCTCTCTATCAGGATCAGGAGCAAGAAAAACCTTATCAGCCTCTTTAGATGCCTTTTTAAGTTCCTTTACTATTTTTTCTTTCCCCGGAATTACTACATAAATGGGTTGAAACTCATTTTCTATGTCAACTCCGAGATTTTTTTCAGGAAGGTCTTTTATATGACCAATAGATGCCTTGACTGTATATTGTTTACCAAGAATTTTGTGGATTGTTTTTGCCTTTGCAGGTGATTCAACAATTACAAGTGAACTCATGCCAAATAAAACCTCTTTCCTGTTATTTGTTTGACAGCCCCTTTAAGTTCTAATCCAAGGAGAATCCCTAATACTTTTGATGCCGGGATTCCACTCTCTCTTGAAATAATGTCTATCTGTTTTGGTTCGCCAGAGAGAAAGTTGCAAACTTCTCTTTCTTCACTGGTAATCTCCATCCTGGTTCTGTCTTTTATTTTAATAAAACCTTTTAGAACAGGAGCAAGTTCTGCAACAATATCTCGGGCACTGTTTGTAAGTATCGCCCCTTTTTTAATAAGTTGATTAGTTCCATTAGAGTTACTTGATGTAATATTACCAGGGACTGCAAAAACTTCCCTGTTCTGATCAACTGCATATTGTGCTGTAATAAGGGAACCACTATCCGATGTTGCTTCTACAACAAGTACACCAAGAGAAAGCCCACTAATTAATCTGTTTCTCTTTGGGAAATTTTCTTTATCTGGAGGTGTCCCAGGGGGAAATTCACTTACAACATAACCATCCTTTGCAATTTTTTCCATAAGTACTCTGTTTTCAGGAGGATAAGGCCTATCAAGTCCAGAGCCCAGTACAGCAATCGTTCTTCCACCATTCATTAGTGTTCCTCTATGCGCTAAAGAATCGATCCCCCTTGCCATACCGCTCACAATCGTGAAACCCATTGATGACAGCTCCGCAGAGATTTTCTCGGTAACAACAATACCGTAATCTGTTGGCTTGCGTGAACCAACTATTGCAATTGCGTATCTGTCCTGTGGCCGTAGTTCACCTTTAACATAAAGGACGATCGGAGCATCTACAATTTCCCTCAACAATTCAGGATACGATTGATCATGAAAATGTACAGCTTTTATATCTTTCTGCATCATGAGATTCATCTGTCTTTCAATGAGGTTCCATGAATTAAACTCTTTTATATGTTTGAAAAGTTTCGATCCTATACCATTAACCTCGCAAAGATCATCTTTTTTTGCATTGAAAATTCTTTCAGGTGTTTTAAACACCGAAAGTAATCTCTTTGCCCTTACAGGACCTATATCTTGCAACATGGATAATGCTATCCAATACTGTATTTCAGACATATGTAAATCACTTTATGCACTTCATCTTCTGCAATTTCAAACGCAGGGCATTGAGTTTGATAAAGCCTTCAGCATCTTTTTGGTTATATACATTCTCTGATTCGAATGTTGCAAGTTCACGATTATAAAGGGAAAATGGAGATTTTCTTCCGATTACTGAACAATTTCCCTTATAAAGTTTTAGCCTTACAGTACCTGTTACGTTTTTCTGCACCGAATCTATAAGACCTTGGAGAGCTACCCGCTCAGGAGAAAACCAGTAACCATAATAAATAAGCTCTGCATATCTGGGAATAAGGGAATCCCTCATGTGCATTATTTCTCTATCGAGAGTAATTGATTCTATCGCTCTGTGAGCAATATGTAAAACAGTTCCACCTGGTGTTTCATAAACCCCTCTGGATTTGATTCCAACGTACCTGTTCTCAACAATGTCGACTCTTCCTATCCCATTCTTTCCGGCCAAGAAATTCAACCTTTTTAATAAATTAACGGGTGAAAGCATCTTATTATTTATTGCTACAGGATCACCGTTTCTATAGGAGATTTCAATATATACAGGTTTATCTGGAGCTTTTTCAGGTGGAGTTATAAGCGTATGCATATCAGACGGAGCTTCCTTCCATGGATCTTCAAGGATTCCACCCTCGTAGCTTATATGGAAAAGGTTTCTGTCAATGCTATAAGGTTTTGACTTTGTTGCACTCACAGGAATCCCTTTTGCTTTTGCATAATCTATCAATGCCTGTCTTGAATCGAAATGCCACTCCCTCCAGGGGGCTATCACTTTTATATCAGGCTTGAGGGCATAATAAGAAAGCTCGAATCTTACTTGATCATTTCCTTTCCCTGTTGCACCATGCGCTACAGCTTCAGCTTTTTCTTTTATTGCAATCTCAATCTGTTCTTTTGCAATCAAAGGCCGAGCGATTGATGTACCGAGGAGGTATGACCCCTCATAGACTGCATTTGCCCTGAGCATTGGGAAGATATAATTATTTACAAATTCTGCCTGCAAATCTTTGATATAAACCTTTGAAGCACCATTCTTTAGAGCCTTTACTTTTAATGATTTTATGTCTTCCCCCTGTCCAAGATCTGCACAGAATGCTATTATTTCTGCTTTATACTTCTCCTTCAGCCATTGTATTGCAACAGATGTATCAAGACCTCCAGAATATGCCAGTACAATTTTTTTAAGCATTGATAAGCCTCCGATGGATTACTTGACTTCCAAAGATACAAGTTAGCATAAAATGTAAAAAATATACAACATTTAAGAAATCCCGAAAAATAGAGATAGAAATTGTTTTCTCGGTTTAAATCCCCTCCCCGAAGGGAAAGTGACTTAAAGAGTGGTTATATCAGAAATTAATGAAATAGAATATTTATCCGATAGTGTGATATATTTTTGTATGATTAAAGATCTCAGGCTGCACGGTAGTATCGGCCCCATAGAATATTTTGCATTAATCGGCGGTTCTGGTGTTAACAATACGTATTTCTATGATGAAAGTATTACAGGTATACGTTTCTTTTCAAGGGGAAATGAATTTACCATTACAGAAGAGGGAATAAACTATAAAGGAACTGGCGGCAGTTTCTGCGAATATATGTTCGGGGTCGAAAAACCTTTTAAAGACCTAACTAAGAAGACTGTTGCGAACAGGCTAATAATGTTTGGAGCATTTCTTGATGACAATGAGAAGGTTATCTTCACTAATAATATTGAGGGAAAAGAATCTTTTTATCGTCTTTTTCTACATGGACATGCAGTAGTTAATTATTACTTTTTTGTATCTTCAGACTTTTCTGGTGAATATAAAAAGAGACAAAAATATTTGCTTGGTGCTGTGGGAAAATTCCTTAAAAGGACTAACTTGATCGCAGAAGACCATGATATAGAACTCCTTGACAGTTTCATATCTGCTCTAAAAGAGCCACAGTCAACTGTATTTATATTCAAACTAATTCATAAAGGAAATCTTGAATTTTACAGGGCATTCAAGAATTTCTATTTTCAGAGAAGGTCTTTGTCTTTGAATGAAGAAATGTATATAGAGGATATTGTTTCACGATTTATGATAGATAGATATCAACAGGAGAGAATGAAAATAGATATCATGTACAAGCATCCTGATAATAAACATGTCGTAGATGAGTACAGAGACATTCTTTTGAGTGGAATTTCAAAAGATACACTTCATCCTTCTGAATTAGCCAGACTTAGAAGGCTACGCACACTTGGAATAAGAAATAATATACCTCTTACTCTATTTGAAACTCTTGACAATCTACTTTTAAAAGGAAAACAAATACTGGAGATTGAAGAACCTGAGTATCTAAAAGAGACAAGAGCAATACTTCAGGGTCTGTTTTTCAAGACTCCCTCATTAAAGATGCATATAATAAACGAAGATATTATAAGGCTGATCAAAGCTAAGCAAACAGCAAATATAAAAGGGGATAAGGGTTTTGAACAGATTCTGCTGGATACAGTCAGGGCTTGTGATGAAATAGCTCGTGAAAGTAATGACTTCAGCCTTTTTGAAGAATTAACCTCAATAGTTACATACTTTGACAGATTCGACAATGTTTACAATTTACTTAACCAGACAGCATTTATGGAAAATGTTGAATTTAAAGAAGATTCTTTAAGGAGTCTAATAGGGAATAAGACAGAGTTCGATAAATTAGACAGTAAACTATTTCATGAAATCTTCATAAAAGAAATCCTTAAAAATAAATACATCACTGAATATGGCAGAAAAAAGATCAATACCTTAGTAAAAGGTATTAAGAAGATTTCAGCAGGAGATGCTTCACTCAAAGATGTTGTTTCAGAGATAAAGATGATAGCTGATGAAGAAAAGCTTTATCGTCATCTACATTCAGCTCTTAAAGAAAGAATGCGAAGTTTTTACCCCTGGCTTGACACTAAAAAAGGACGCGAAAAGTTAATGGATGATATTTCAGGAGAACTCTCTGAAAAAGGACTGAAAGGAGAGATAACCAAAAGGCTTTTTGATAAGGTCTTACTGGATCTTAAAAAAGAATCTTTCTATATAAATCAATTATTTCCTCTTATAATAAAGAATAAGGACAACACACTGAGGGAAGACTTCCTTATTAACAGTGGCTTAGACAGGTTTTATATTGAGACACTTGAGAAGGAGTATTTCGAAAGCAGAAAACTTGATCCCATCCTCCTTGAATCTCTGCTTGTTGGAGGCGGCGAGCGGATTTGAACCGCTGCATAAAGGTTTTGCAGACCTCTCCCTTAGCCACTTGGGTACGCCGCCCTGTACTGCAGTTATTAGTGAATAGTTTTAATTATTACTTGAATTTCCTTTTCTTAACTGATTACTGTTCACTAACAACTGATAACTGTCTTCTGGAGCGGGAAACGGGGTTCGAACCCGCGACCCCAACCTTGGCAAGGTTGTGCTCTACCAGCTGAGCTATTCCCGCAATTTCACTTATATGCTATTAACTTATAATTGGCTAATGAGCTATAATGAACGGTATTTATAAAAATACTAATAGAAAGGGTAATTTTTTGTCAATATGGTACATCCTGACCTTGAGACTTTCAAATCACTTTCCCTGAAGGGAAATCTTATTCCTGTCTACAGGGAAATCCTTGCTGATACAGAAACACCGGTCTCAGCAACTTTAAAGCTGGGGGGAACTCCTTCGTTTCTCCTTGAAAGTATGATCGGCGGTGAGAAATGGGCACGATATTCATTTCTCGGCTCAAGGCCTTCTAAGATTATTAAATGCTGCGGCAATGTATTGGAAATAAAAGACAAAGGGAAAAAGACCAGGATATTTCGAATCGAAAATCCTTTTGAATTTATAAAAAAAGAACTCAAAGCATATACACCTGTCGATGTTACTGGATTACCCAGATTTTATGGAGGCTTTGTAGGGTATATTGGATATGATATGGTTAGATTTTTCGAAGAAATTCCTGACAACAGTAGACCAGGACTTGGAGTTCCAGACATGTTTCTTATGGTAACAGATACCGTTGTGATATTCGATAATTTCAAGGGCAGGATAAAAGTTGTCTCCAATGCATATATCAATAATCAATCACCTGAAGAAGTGTATAAAAAAGCGACAGAAAAAATAGAGCATATTATTGAAAAATTAAGAAAAACAAAACTCTCGAACAAAAAACATAAAGCAAATGAGGATAAAATCTTAGAGCACAGCGAATATGTATCATCATATCGGTCTAAAAATGCATTTGAACAGGCAGTAATCCATGGGAAAGAATATATTCATGCCGGGGATGTGATACAGGTTGTACTATCACAGAGGTTTGAAAGAAAACGAACCACGGTACCCTTCGATATTTACAGGGCACTAAGAGTAATCAATCCCTCACCCTATATGTATTACATTGATACAGGAGATATACAATTAGTTGGCTCATCTCCTGAAATACTTGTACGGCTTGAAGGACGAAAGATTATTTTAAGGCCTATAGCAGGCACACGAAAGAGGGGAGAGACAGAAGAGGAGGATAAGGCTCTTGAAGAAGAGCTCAAAAAAGACCCTAAAGAGGTTGCTGAACATATAATGCTTGTAGACCTCGGAAGAAATGATGTCGGTAGGGTTGCCGAGATTGGTTCTGTAATAGTTACAGAATTGATGAATATTGAACGCTACAGCCACGTCATGCATCTGGTATCAAATGTTGAAGGAACATTAAGAAATGGGTTAGATGCATTTGATGTTCTACGTGCATGTTTCCCTGCAGGAACTGTGACCGGCGCTCCAAAGGTGAGAGCCATGGAGATTATAGAAGAACTTGAACCTTTGAGAAGAGGCCCATATGCTGGTGCTGTTGGATATTTAAGTTACTCAGGGAATATGGATACATGTATTACTATAAGAACAATTATAATAAAAGGTGACACTGTTTATGTACAGGCAGGTGCTGGAATAGTTGCTGATTCAGTTCCTGAAAAGGAATACGAGGAAACAGTTAATAAAGCGATGGGCATGATGAGGGCAATAGATATGGCAGAAAGAGAACTGAGTTAAAAGTGATAAATTATGTTATTAATGATTGATAATTACGATTCCTTTACGTATAATCTCGTCCAGTATTTTGGAGAGCTTGGAGAGGATATAAAGGTTTACAGGAATAATAAAATTACCTTACACGAAATAGAAAGGCTTAAGCCTAACAGAATTGTCATATCCCCCGGTCCATGCACTCCAAAAGAGGCAGGGATCTCTATTGATGTTATTAAGTTTTTTTCAGGAAAAATTCCGATCCTTGGTGTATGTCTTGGGCATCAATCTATCGGTGCTGCTTTTGGAGGAGACATAATACGAGCACCGAGGCTTATGCATGGAAAAACATCTCTTATATACCATGATGGAAATACAATCTTTGAAGGACTTCCTAATCCATTCGAAGCAACACGCTACCATTCCCTCATTATAAAGCGTGAGACACTTCCTTCATGCCTGGAAATTACAGCATGGACAGATAAGGAAGAAATTATGGGTGTAAGACATAAGCATTTTATTGTGGAAGGTGTTCAATTCCATCCGGAGTCTATACTTACAAAAGTTGGAAAGGATTTGTTACGAAATTTCCTGAAACAAAGATATGATTAAAGAAGCTATCAATATGCTTGTTAATAATATCAACCTTTCAGAGGCTGAGATGGCAGAAAGCGTAAAGGAGATTATGGAAGGAAGAGCAACAGATGCTCAGATAGGAGCTTTTCTTACTGCTTTAAGAATAAAAGGTGAAACTGTCGATGAGATTACAGGTGCTGCACGGATTATGAGAGAAAAGGCAACGACAATTAAGGCGCCTGAAGGAGTTATAGATACATGTGGAACAGGTGGCGATATGTCTTATACTTTTAATATATCTACTACAACTGCCTTCGTAGTCGCAGGTGCAGGGATACCTGTTGCAAAACATGGTAATCGTTCTGTATCAAGCCAGTCTGGAAGTGCAGACGTACTTGAAGCCCTTGGGATCAAGATAGATCTTCATCCTGAAAAAGTTGAAAAATGTATTTTCGAGACAGGTTTCGGATTTTTATTCGCACCTATATTTCATCCTGCTATGAAATTTGCTATAGGGCCAAGAAGGGAAATGGGAATAAGAACAATTTTCAATATCCTTGGGCCAATTACAAATCCAGCTGGGGCAAAGCGACAAATACTTGGAGTATTTTCAGACAAACTCACCAGAATCCTTGCAGAAGTTCTCGGAAAACTGGGTGCTATTGATGCTATGGTAATCCACGGCGAGGATGGTCTTGATGAAATCAGCATATCAGGCAAAACGCTGGTTTCACGATTCAGGAATGGTAAAATAGAAAATTTTTTTATTCAACCAGAAGATTTTGGTTTAAGAAGAGGCGCTATTGATGAAATACGTGGAGGCGATAAACTGGAAAACGCTTCAATTACGTTATCAATTCTCAATGGAGAGAAAGGCTTTAAACGTGATATTGTTCTTATGAACTCAGCCATTGCCATAATAATTGCTGGGAGGACAGAAGATCTTAAGGAGGCATTCAATATAGCATCTGAATCGATAGACTCAGGAAAGGCGTTAAAAAAATTTGAAATAGTCAAGAAGGTAACCAATAAATTATGATCATATGGATTATAAATCCTGTTAAAAATTTTGGGGGAGCTTTTGGCTGTTAAGGTTGGTGTTATAGGAGTTGGTTATCTGGGTCAGCATCATGCAAGAATATTTGCTGGCCTTGATGAAGCAGAGCTTATTGCAGTTGTAGACATTGATAAAAATAAGGCTGATAAATATGCATCAATGTATGGTTGTATGTCCTTTACTAATTACAGGGACATACTCGATAAGGTTGATGCCTTGAGTATTGTTACACCAACTACTACGCACTATGACATAGCCATTGATTGCCTTAAGGCAGGCAAAGATATATTAATCGAAAAGCCTATCACGGTTACTATTGAAGAAGCTGATAAGCTGATAAGAGATTCGCAGAATATGAATTGTATAATTCAGGTTGGTCATCTTGAGCGTTATAACCCAGCCGTGCTTGCTGTTTCAGACACTGTGACAGAACCAATGTTCATCGAGTCAGAGAGACTATCGCCATTCCTCGGAAGAGGGACGGATGTTGATGTCACACTTGACCTTATGATTCATGATATTGACATTATTTTAAGTCTTATATCCTCACCAATCAAAAATATGCAAGCTGTTGGTGCCAAAGTTCTAACAGAAAAGATTGATGTTGCAAAAGCATGGATTGAGTTTGAAAATGGATGTACTGCACTTGCTACCGTAAGCCGCCTTTCTCCAGAGAAACACAGAACACTAAAGATTTTTCAAAAGGACTGTTATATATCAATAGATTATCAGAGCTCAGAGATAAAGCGTTTTTACAGGACTGAAGAAGGAATAATAGCGTTTGATAAACGTAACCCGGATAATAAAGAACCCCTGAGAGAAGAGCTGCTGGATTTTATAATCTGTGTAAAGGAAAGAAAAAGGCCCAAGGTATCTGCTATTGAAGGAAGAAACGCATTAAAAGTAGTTCTCGAGATAAATGAAATAATAAAGAATGGAAAAAATTCATACTAAAAGAAAAAAGGATTTAAGTAAGATGACAATCCCGATGGTTGACCTGAAGAGTCAATTTCATGAGATACAGGATGAGATTTTTGTATCTCTGAAAGAAATACTCGAAAGCGGTAATTATATACTTGGCAAGAAGGTTTCAGAATTTGAAAAAAAGGTTGCATATTTTCATAATCTTAAAGAAGCCGTAGGTGTTGCATCAGGCACTGATGCTCTTCATCTATCAATCGAAGCCTTAGGTATTGGTCCAGGGGACGAAGTTATCACAACACCATTCACTTTTTTTGCTACTGTCGAAGCAATTCTATACACTGGCGCATGCCCGGTATTTGTTGACATAGAACCAGATACGTTTAATATTGACGTTGAACAGATTGAGGAGAATATTACAGAAAAAACCAGGGCGATTCTTCCTGTGCATCTATTCGGTCATCCTGTAAATATTCAAGAGATTGTAAGGATTGCAAAAAAATACAAACTTAAGGTGATTGAAGACTGTGCACAGTCATTCGGTGCAGAACTCAATGGTAAAAAGGTTGGGACATTTGGAGACATTGGCTGTTTCAGTTTCTACCCAAGTAAAAATCTCGGTGCATATGGTGACGGTGGGATGATAATTTCCAATAATTCAAGAATTGCAAATATAATACGCGGATTGAGAAATCATGGATCAAAAGGTGCTTATAGACATAGCAGAGTCGGATTTAATAGCAGATTAGATGAAATACAGGCAGGTATATTGCTTATAAAGCTAAAACGGATAAATGAGTTCAACAGCAAAAGGAGAGAGCATGCAGAATTTTATACAAATCTTCTTTCAGATTATGTAAGGTGTCCTATCGAAAAAAAAGGTGCATTTCATGTTTATCATCAATACACAATCAGGAGCATTAAACGTGATAGTATACATCATATTCTAAGACGTAATGGGATTTCTTCAGTTGTCTATTATCCTGTACCTCTCCATTTACAAAAAGCCCTGAAGTTTCTCGGCTATAAGAAAGGTGATTTCCCAGAGGCTGAAAGGGCTGCTCGTGAAGTACTATCTCTTCCAATATACCCTGAACTTGAGCAATCTTCTATAAGAAAGATAGCCAACATAATCAGGGACATTGTCTGATATTTAAAAATTATGAATACTGTTTTCATTATCTCTGGTGAAAGTTCTGGAGAATTATATGGTTCTCTCCTTGCAAAGGCTCTAAAGGAGAAACATCCAGCTCTTTGCATCATGGGAGTTGGGGGCAAACGAATGAAAGATGCTGGAGTAGAAATTATTTCGAATATATCAGATGCTTTTGGACTTGTAGAAGCCATGTCAGTTTATAAAAAGATTAAATCTTCTTTTCAAAATAGCGTTAACACCCTTAAAAAATATAAGCCTGAAGTTATTGTGCTCATCGATTATCCTGATTTTAATATGAAATTAGCAAAAGTTGCTAAAGAGTTGGGGGTAAAGATTTTATATTATGTCAGCCCTCAGGTATGGGCATGGCGAAAAGCCAGGATTCAGAAGATCACCAAGCTGGTAGATAAAATGGCTGTAATTCTTCCGTTCGAAGAAAAAATTTACAAAGATGAGGGATTACCATGCGAATTTGTTGGACATCCCATACTCGAAGAGATAGACACTATATTACAATCCATCAATTTAGCAACCGAAAGTAGAGTATTAGCTAATTTGTCTCATAATCCTGAGCTAAGAAAAAAAATGAAAATCCATCTCGGTTTTAATCCCAATAAATCTCTTTTATCTCTTCTACCAGGAAGCAGACCACATGAATTGAAGAGGCTTCTTCCACTGATGGTTAATCTTGTCAGTCAACTCAGAAAAGATATTGACATCCAATTAGAAAGAGACTATCAGATATGTATCCCTTTGGCTCCAAATACAGATGAGGAAAAGTATCATCCTTATCTTAATGCACTGAAAAATGAAGGCGCTACGATAAAAAAAGGAGAAACAGTAAAAGTCCTTACGGCATCTGATCTTGCAGTAGTTGCATCAGGAACAGCAACTTTGCAGGCAGCTTTCCTCGGAGTTCCTATGGTTGTTGTATATAAACTTTCTCCTGTTACCTTTTTTCTTGGTAAACTTATTGTAAAAGTAAAATATATATCGCTTGTAAATATACTTGCAGGTGAAGAAATTGTAAAAGAACTATTACAGAACGATGCAAATCCAGACCAGATAATAAAGGAATTGAAAAAGATCATTTTTGATCGAAACCACAAAGAAAGAATAATCAGGGCTTATAACCTAATCAGGGAACCTTTCCTGGGAAAAAAAGCCTCAGATAGAGTTGCTGAAATGGTTCTTGAGTTAGGAGGCTGGAATAATAAGCTGTAAAAATGTATTTATTCTATAGTCTCATATACAGTATTGTGATTATCTTTTTATTGCCATTTAAGTATTTAAAGCGACCAAAAGAGATCAGAAGACGTTGGCTGAGAGAAAAATTTGGCTTTATCGATTCATCCATCATATCCCTTTCTTCTTCATCATGTATCTGGATACATGCAGTATCTGTTGGAGAAGTTATGGCATCCCTGCCTTTATTACGCAGTTTAAAAAATCGTTACCCATCAAAAAAGATTATAATCTCAACAATAACAGATACAGGGCAGAAGGTTGCGCATGAGCATGCTCCGGAAAATACAGCAATTGTTTACCTGCCCTTTGATACTGCATTAATTCTACGTTCAATGATAACAAGGATAAAACCTGAAATTCTCATTGTTATCGAGACTGAACTCTGGCCAAATTTATTCAGGGTTTTTAAAGAAAAAGACATACCTATAGTTGTCTTAAACGGAAGGATTTCCGAAAAATCATTTCAGGGTTATAAAAAGATTTCTTTTTTCATGAAGAGTGTACTTTCACATGTTGACTTTTTCGGCATGCAAAACGAATTATATGCTGAAAGAATTAAGGAGTTGGGAGTTGACGAAGGAAAGATAATAAATACAGGAAATTTCAAATTTGATACAAAACCTCCTTCCAAAATACCTGCATGGGCTCAGAATATAAGAGGTCGGATTTTGATAGCAGGAAGTACACATGAAGGAGAGGAAGATCTCATAACATCTGTATATCTTGATCTTAAGAAAGAATTCCATGATCTCAATCTAATCTTAGCACCACGACATCCTGAGCGTTTTAAAGCTGTCGAAAATTTACTAAAAGAAAAGGAAATTTCTTACATAAAAAGGTCATCTCTCAATAATCAAAAGCTTTCATCATTTGTATCAAATAATTCAGTTGTAATTCTCCTTGATACAATTGGCGAACTTTCATCTGTTTATGGCATTGCTGATATTGCTATTGTCGGTAAAAGTTTTATGGGCTACGGAGGCCAGAACCCTCTTGAACCTGCTTATTGGGGTAAAACAATAATCTGTGGACCTCATATGGAAAATTTTCCTATAATTCAGGATTTTAAAGAAGCTGGAGCAGTAATCATGGTTCAAGAAAATGAACTCTTCTCAACAATAAAAACCTTGCTTCTTTCTCCAGAAAAAATAAGGGAGATCGGGGCAAAGGCACAGGAGATTTATAAAAAAAATGCTGGAGCTGTTGAAAAAGCCATGGGTATTATTGAAAAATTTATTTCCGAATAGAATGTTTATTCAATCTACTGTGAATTCTGCTGTGTGTCTTCAACCTGCTGGGTTGTTACTTCAAGAGATACTGTATCTTTCAATGGATAGAACAGATAGAGATGTCCTCCGAGAGTCTCTACTTCCTTACCTTCTATCAAAACTTTTACATCATGAATTTCTTCCACATTGGAAATTATGGTTTCGTATAAACCTTTCAAAATTAGAAATTCTGCTAAGGCATCACCCTGAAAATTTCTCCTGAACTCATCGGAAAAATTAACATAAAGTATCATATCCACGCCTTTGTAAACTTCAATAAGCTTTGCCTCTTTTGGTATAACTGATGATTCTTGTGCAACAGGACCTTTCAGAAACTCTTTAATGGTTGCTTCTGCAAGAGCTATCTGCCCTGTTCTTTGTAAAATTTTTCGCTCTTCATGCTGCAGCCCGTTTTCAATAGGATAATAAATTCTCAGCGTCATTAATTCTTCTGGAGTAAATATTGCTTGAATCGTCTTCTGCGCATTTTTTTCTTTTAAGAATCTATTCGAAAAGTATAAATAACCTGCTATGGCACCACTTATAAAAAGAACAGAAAGAACTATAATTACAAAAATTCTTTTTCTGCTGATATTATATTTCTTTTCTTTTTCTATATTCACGTTCAACAAATCTACATAAATATCATATAAAATCTTTGCTATTTACCCACTCTTATTGTTTCTCGAATAATTCAATCCCTTTAATTATCGAATTAGCAAGCTTTTCAGTCATTTCTCTTTTATAAGTCATGAATTCCGAAAAAGGAAGTTCGATGAGAATAGCAGGTGCTCCTGTTGATTGAAGAATTGGAAGTGGCATCTCTCTTCTAATAACATTCATTTTGAATTCTTCCTTTAAAGCTTTACCAATGCTCTGTGCCAAATCTTTACTTTTCAAAATATATTTTCTCTGTCTCGAGGAAATACTGTAGAAATCAGCGATGTCATTCGTACTTTGTTCATTAAATAAAGGACTGTAAATAATAAAATTATTCGACGTTGAAACATGAAGGCTTATAAAGATATATGGCGTTTTTCTATTTACAAAGTTTATCCTTTCGTTAATTGAAAGAAATTGATCAGCCTTGCGGCTAAGAAGAATTTTTCTGCCTTTTTTCGAAAGTATTTCACTTAAACTCTTTGCTATATCAAGTGTAATATTTTTTTCATTGACATTACCGCTCGTGATACCGAATTCATAACCACCATGTCCCGGATCTATAATAATTTCTTTCGATACTCTTGTCATAGGTAGTTTTTCGAAAGTTTTTCCCACTTCTTTTTCTTTTATCTGTTGGCTTTCAAGAACTTTCTCCCCCTCCTTTTCGGGTTCTAACTCCTTACTCTTTATGTCAAAGACAAGTCTCGGGGGTACAGCAAGTCTGAATATTTTTATTTCACTTTTTTCTTTTAAACTAACAATTATAGATTTTTCTGCTGGTAATATCTCGAAAGGAAGTTCTTTCTCGGATGTCAAAAGAAAAGGTTCATTGAAATCTATCTTTATCTGGGATTCTGTAGTAGTTATTTTTGCTTTATTAACAAATTGTTCCTCTGCTTCAAAGACAATTCGCATAAGGTTATTCTGTTTATTGAATTTCAATAAAACTTCCTGCTTTTTTTGAGCAAAAGTAGAAAAGACAATCAAAAAAAATATAGTAAATGACAATAAAAACATTGTCGATATTTTTATGCGATAACTAACATTTTGCATCTCTATTTCCCTTCTATTTTAATTCTTCTGACTATTCCGTGTATCTCCCATGATCTTCTGTTCTAAATCTCCCCCCTTTTTAAATGGGGTATTAATCCACACAATTCCCTGAAGAACCTCTATTTTAAATAGTATTCTCAGTACTCTTGTTACATGATTATATGTATATTTGCTATTGATACAGTTTTTACAGTTTAAAGAGAATTGCGAAAAGAATCAAGAAGGTAGATTTGAAATTTTTTGTAATGGAGAAGGGTTGTTGAAAATTAAAAAAAATTAGGCAGAGCCGTTATCGGCTCTGCCTTTTAAATCCTTTATTTTTTCTTTTTCTTCTTAGTACTTGTTCCACAACCACATTTCTTGCACATAATTATTACCTCCTTAAATTATAAACATATTCTACTGTAACATTAATATAATTTCAATAAGGTGTATAAGTTAAAGACATTTGCGACATTCCTCCATTTTCGATCAAATACTCTACAGGGCTTTTTAATCCTAAAGACTTATGAGGTCTCTGGGTATTATAAAATATCAAATAATCAGCAAGTCTTTGATTAAAGACTGGTTTATCATGGATTACATCAAGGTTGTTATCAATGAACTCCTCCTGGATAATTCTATTATATCTTTCAATATATGTGTTTATCTTTGGACAACGAGGATAGGAGAATAGTTCTACTAAATACAGGATATGCTCTTGAATAATGATCCACTATCCCTTAATGTTGCATATCTTAACTTTTTCAGATACCCTCACAAATGTTCTAATGCCTGCTGCTTTATCAACCGCTGATAACTTATTTGAGCTTTTCTTGGACTGCTGCCTCAAGAAAATCTTCGAGGGCAGTAATAGATTTTTTATCGTAATAAATTAAATGTTTGTTTCTCTTAATTTTATCAGATAAATGTTTTCTTAAGGTTATATTTTTCCCAAGTTTTACCGCAATTTCAATGTATTCATTAATGGATTTAGCAATAGTTTCTGTTATTCCCATCATGGTAAGAATTGCTGCACAGTGTCTTTGACGCATTAATAAACCAGGGAAAGTTACAACTGGTAAATTACAAGCAATGGCTTCAAAAGTTGAGTTATTTGCTGACCAACCTAAACTGTCAAGGAATATATCAGCTACAGAATTAAGAGCATAATATTGATCTTGATCAAGCCGTGGTAGAAATACAAGAAATTCATTTGGATTTAAATTGAATCTGTTAAAAACATGTGCAAGACGCAATTTAAACTGCTCTGTAATTAAATCACTTTTGTTCGAGATAAACACAAACTGGCAATTACCAACTAATTTAGCAATTCTTGGAAAAATTTCATCATATTGCGGAAGATAGGTAAACAATGAATGACTGCAAAGGTATATAATAGATTCTTGGCTTAAGCCAAATGTATTACGATCTATATTTTTATTAGGAACTTCAAAAGGTATGTAATAAAATCCAAGATTAGGTAATCGAATCAGTTTTTCAGTATAATGTTCATCAGCATTAGGAGGTTCCATAAGATCGCTACTGATATAGTAATCGATGGATGGAAGACCTGAGGTATCTGGATGGCCTAATGTTACGCATTGTATAGGTGCTAATTTTAGTGCTGCAATTCTAACTGTCATAGGATCCATTCCTATTTCTGGATATAAAAGTACATGAAGGTTATCTTTACGGATGACCTGACATAATTCTTCAAGAGAATATACATCTTCTACAAAACGTTCGAAATATTGTTTTGCAATTTCTGTTGTGTGCTCTTTTACTCTACCTGTATAATAACCATATAGACTGAAACGTTTTCTATCTATATTTTCTATCCATCCTCGGAGAGGGATTTTCCATATTGAATGCCAATAAAAAAAGCCAGATACTATACCAACTTTTATCTTTTCACCCTGTAGACGCGGGGGCATATTGGGACATTTAGCAAATTGTGGATATCTAAGGGACATTATTTTACACACAAGTTCACCATATATTGATTGTAATTGTCGATTATTGAGACCATGACAAGCAAGTAAAAAAGGTGTTTGACTACCGACCGCCCTTGCCGCAATTTCAATATCTTGAGGAGTTTTTAGAGGGATGTTATCTCGTAATTTTATTAGTTCAAAATAATATTTTTCCCGCGATGTCTGAATGCTTTCTTGATTTTCATAGATTTCTGGCAATTGTGCCATACATCGTGCCCATAATGCTAATGCATAGTTAGGCCAGCAAGCAAGAGCCTTATCATAGTATGCTATTGCTTCATTTAACCTTCCAAATTGTTTTAGAATAGTTCCAATATTATAGTAAGCATCAGCATATTTCGGATTAAGTTGTAAAGCTTTTTGATAATAATGAATTGCCTCGTCGAATTGTTCTTTTTCATGTAAAGCAATGCCCAAATTATAATGTGCTTCAGCGATGTGAGAATTGAGTTGTATTGCTTTTTCATAAAAAGTTATTGCTTCATCAAGATAACCTTTCTCATGATATAAAATTCCCAAATTATAATGAGCAAGAGGATCGGTGGGATCGATTTGTATTGTTTTTATGAAATACTGTATTGCAGATTTACTGTTTTTATATTGATAATAAATTGATCCGAGCAATCTCAAAATATTAGTATTGTCTGGTTGTATGTTTAATATTTTTTTGCAGATAATTTCTGCTTCCTTCAAATTTCCCACTTGATAATTTTCAAAAGCTGATTCGATAGATTTGCTGATATTCATTTGGTTTTTATTATTTAGATTTAGATAATTTTCTTCATTGCTGACAGCTTAAATTAGATAACCCCGCAAATCAGACTCAATAATCTTAATGGATATTTTATTATTTGCAGAGAAACTAATCAACAAGATGTATAAGCAGGAGTTCCCCCAAAATTTTCATATAGAAGAAGAGAACAACATTGTTTGGAGGGTCTCATATTTATAACTCCCGGATATCCGCCCTGGATAACGCATAAAGATGCTTGTTAACCCATCTGCTATGCAATAATAATGAAAATCGGGTATCCCGAATACCCGTTTCGCTGCCCTTAACACATAGCCAGCCATCACCTTGAGCTTTGAGGCCGTATCCAAAAGCACTGCAGCAAAATATGCTGCTGCACACACCAGGGGCATGATATTCTGTAAACTTCGATAGTTCAGTACCCGCACATCTTCCAGCTCATAACTCTGTTTTATGTAACGAATGGTCTCCTCTATGGCCCACCTCCTGATATACGCCCGCACTAACCTCCACAGTACCTTTCTGCTTTTGCGTACTGGCTCGGTCGTTAAGAGCATCATTGGCTCCTGTCCAAAACCACGCACTACAACAAATCCCAGGTTCTCGTCTCTTCCTGGAAAACGAATAATGCGATACCCAAATTCAATATGATATACCTTCTCTTTGCCATCATCTACTCTCGCTACCGTCTCGTTATACAGCATCGGACAATCTCGTGCAAGTTCATCAGCAAACACTTCTTTGCCTGCCCACACTAACGTACGATTGCCAATAAGCCGTATCAGAAAACGGTACTGCCTCTGCAGCATTGGTATGATAAGATTTCTCCTGTCTCCACCACGATCAATTACCCATATGCCTCTCTTCTTTGTAGCTCCGGAAACTAAATCCATCACCGTCAAAATCTCTCTATTCTCACTTATAAACTCAGGTGCCTCCGCAGAATATAGTCGCCCCACCAGTGGCACGATTGTACTGCCATCAATCTCTGTAGCAACTACGTTGCAAGTCCAATACCCGTTGCTCAGTTCGTTCTCACTGCCGTTGTGTACTGTTCCCAAATACTGCATCTTCTTTGCA
>FWPV01005259.1_pt1 | contig 26161 bp, 18 predicted proteins | sample 2228371 | NCBI WGS metagenome assembly FWPV01 (sample SAMEA103939776, study PRJEB20133) | metagenome
GCTCCTGGCAGTGATGGGGACCGCTGCCCGCCGCTGGTTTGGAGCACGCGCTGCTGTCCTGGCTGTCGCTCTGGGGACGTTCACCCCTCTGCTCTGGTGGGCTTCCCAGGAAGCACGGATGTACAACACACTGGCCCTGGCTGTCCTGTGCGCTGCAATCGGCCTGTTCCCCATCCTCAGGGGCCACCAGCCAGTTCGCCGCCGGGCATGGCTCCTGTTGATCGCTGGCGAGATCGCTGCGCTTTATACACATAATACTGGCGTGGTCGTTCTGGCAGCCCTCAATCTGCTTGCGGCAACCATCCTGCTGGCAAAAGTAGCGACCCGCCAACAACCCTGGCGGCTTGTTTTGGCCTGGCTCACCGGACAGGCGATTGTTGTGCTGCTGTGGGCACCAGAATACATTGGACGTTTCAGCGCACTGCATGGCGCCAACGCCGCTACCCGCACACCGCCGGAGCTATCCCTGAGCCTCCTCTGGCAGGCCTGGCAGGGATTGTGGGCCAGTTCATGGGAGATGGTTCGCGCTGGCCCAGCAGCACTTACGTTTTTCTCACTGGTCTTGCTGTTGTTGTTTGTAGCCAGTCTGGCGATTCTGCGCAGGCCTGCAGGGCGCCTTCTCTGGGGGCTGATTCTGGCGCTATGGGTAGTGCTGGTGGCCGCTCTCAGTGTTCTGGGTGTCAACTACCATGCCCGCTACAGCGTGATGATCGTGCCATTGTTCCTGATCGGCGTCGCCGGTGGGTTATCCGGCCTGGCCAGACAGGAGCACCTTATTGCAGGCCTGGGCGTGAGCGCCACAGTGATGATGGCTGCCATCTGGTTGGCATTGCCTGGACGCCCCAACCCGGCCTTTCAGCATGATCAGGCACGTGAGATGGTCGCCTACTATGCAGCGACACTCAGCCCGAACGATGTAGTGCTGACCTGGTCATACGCGGCCCGCTACGAGCTACTCTACTACCGGGAGCAACTCGGGTTGCAGGCAGAGATCGTCACCCTGCCGGATGGGGCGGAGGCGGCAGATGTTATCCGTACAATCAACCGCTATTTGCCAGCCGGCGAGACCGTCCGTGTCGAGATCAACACCTGGTATACCCAGGGTAGCGACAGACGTGGTATGCTGCGGTGCCTGCTCAGCCACGATCACCCCGTCCCTATACAGCGTATGAGCGTTCAGGGGATGATCTCGACCGCTTTCGAGGTCCGAGGACCACTGATCGTACCTGCGATACGGACCATTGACCCAGCCATCGACTTCGGCCCCGTCATACTGGAAGCTGTCGGCCTCCCGAAAGGCACACTGCAGGCCAGCCACGGGATATGCATGCCGCTGCGGATCACGCTAACCGATCCCGTGCATGACGATCTGCAGGTGGCGGTCCGGCTAGTAAACGCCCTTGGACAGGAAGTAGCTGCGAGTGACTCGCCGGTATTGAACGCCTGGCAGGCCGGTACGCGCCATCTGGCACCGGGAGAGACCGCAACGGCTTATCCACTGCTCTACTTGCCGCACGGAGCACCACCGGGCGCTTATCGTGTAACCGTCCGTCTCTACAGCACAGATAATCCTACCGGTCTGGACATCCTGGATCCGGGCACCGGTGCGCCAGCAGGCAAAGATTTTACCGCCGGTGAGATCAACGTCAGTGATGGCGCCTGGCCACCTTTTTCTGCCGGCTGCGGGTTGTCGATCTCACCCGGCCTGACACTCACAAATTGCGCCGATCTGAATCCGGGGGCGACTTACTATCCCGGTCAGAGCCTGCCATTGACCTTCGCCTGGCAGATCGACGGCCTGCCGCCGGCAATCACAGTCACCCTGGCAGGTGCAGACTGGCGCGTGGAAGACACGGTGACACCCTTAGCATCTGGCGCCGTGTTGGATTGGCGAGAACTGGTTGTACCAGCAGAGGCTACCGGTCACGCTATCCTGAGCATCCAGACTGGCAGCCGTGAACCGGTGATCGTCGCCGAGTACAATATCGAAGCAACCGCACACGTGATGGCTCCGCCCCCTGTCGCACACCGCGCCGGAGTTCGCTTCCCGGGTCTGGGTGTGCTTTATGGATTCACTGTCCAGCAGGAGCCGATCCGTAGTGACACGCCATTAACAGTCACCCTGGTGTGGCTGGCTGAAACAGCCACACAGACGCCCTACACGGTCACCGCCCAGTTGCTTGACTCCAGCGGCATATTGCTTGCTCAGCACGATTCCCCGCCTGCGGAAGGCAGCCGTCCTTCAACCGGCTGGATCGCGAACGAGTACATTGTCGATACGCACCGCCTGACCTTCCGAGAAGATCGCCGTACCTACACAGGCATGGCCACTCTGATTGTTGCCATCTATGACCCTGTGACGGGCATCCGCCTTGTGACAGATAGCGGCGCTACCGAAGCGCGGTTGCTAGACAACCTTGAGATCGTCGGGCACTAACCGTCACCAGAGTCCTCGTCAGAAGAGGCCTCAGGCAGGCCGGAATCGGCATCACTCTCACCATCCGGGTGATCCAGCGCAACCGTGCGCTGCATGCGCCAGGTATCGGGTTGCGGTCGGCGTCCTGCCGCCAGAAGAATGCGTGTACGCTCCGGTAGCGTCTGGGAGAGATAAGCCGTGGTGACATAGCCGTCTGCGCCCGCCCTGAGTCCTCGCCGGACAGCTTCAACATCAATGCTGTGGGTCAGGGCCAGCACGGGGATATCCGCAAATCGCCCGTCCGCACGCAGGCGTTGTAACACGCTATAACCATCCATCTGTGGCAGTTCCAGAGCGAGGATGATCAGGCCTGGCGTCAGGTTTTCCTCAAGGAGCGCCAGGGCGGTTTCACCATCCCTGACCAGGATAGACTGAATACCCATATCCTGCAGCAGGCGTGAAATCAGGCGCCGCGTCTGGTCGTCATTCTCCACAACCAGCACCTGGGTCGTAATGTTGCTCATCTGGTCTCACCTGTCCCGACCGCCCCTGTGATTGATCCACACTTCCCGGCTGTCGTTACATCTCCATTATAGTCCTGCGGTTCTGCCATGCAGACCTTACACCATACTATCACCACAGCAAACAACAACCATTCGGTGCAATGGGCCGACTGCGGTAGAATACGAACGCAACGTTTCACCAGGAGTTAGAGGACTTATGCACATTCTCGTCACTGGCGGTGCAGGTTACATCGGTTCAGTCACCGCTGCCTATTTCCTCCAGGCTGGTCATCGGGTTACCATCTACGACAACCTCAGCTATGGTCACCGGGCTGCCGTTCCAGCTGAAGCCGCATTCATCCGCGGAGATATCGGCGACCGCTCGGCGCTGGAGGTGCTGTTTCAGAGCAGCGACTTTGATGCTGTTGTACACTTCGCGGCCTTCATTGAGGCCGGGGAGAGCATGGTCAACCCCGGAAAATACTTCCGGAACAATGTGGCCAGTACCCAGATCCTTCTGGATGCCATGCTTGCGCATGACGTGCGACGGATGGTCTTCTCTTCCAGCGCCGCAGTTTATGCCAGCAAGAATGCGCTGCTTGAAGAGACCGATCCGCTTGGGCCAGCCAACGTCTACGGCGAAACCAAACTGATGATCGAGACCATGCTCCGCTGGTACGCCAGCCAGCTTGGCCTCCGGTATGCGGCCCTGCGTTACTTCAATGCCTGCGGGGCTATGTTGGGCGCAGATGGCCGCGCCATCCGGGGCGAAGCGCACCGCCCGGAGACGCACCTGATCCCGTTGACGCTGCAGGTCCCCCTGGGGCAGCGTCCCAGCGTAAAGATCTACGGCACAGACTATCCTACTCCCGACGGCACATGCATCCGCGATTACGTGCATGTTGAGGACCTGGCGCAGGCCCACGTCCTTGCCCTCGAAGCGCTTGATGAGCGCCCGGCCATGATCTACAACATCGGCAATGGCCGGGGATACAGTGTTCGTGAGGTCATCGATGTGGCCCGGAAGGTGACTGGAGTCAACTTCCCGGCGGAAGAAGCACCGCGACGCCCTGGAGACGCAGCAATTCTGGTCGCATCATCAGAGCGAATCACGCGCGAGCTGGGCTGGCAACCCCGCTATACTTCCCTGGAAGATATCATCAGCAGCGCCTGGGCCTGGCACAGGGCGCATCCACACGGCTATACTGATCCGTTATAGCCTCTGTGGACGGAAACAGACCGGGCAGGCTGGCAAAGCGGCAGCACGCCATGCATATCGCACTGAATGGCTGGTTCTGGGATCGTCCGGATACCGGCAGCGGGCAATATGTCCGCCGCCTCCTACATGCTCTGCGTAGACTGGCACCTGATGTCCAGTTTACGCTACTGCTGCCGCCGCATATCCAGCAGGTAGAAGATCTGCCGCCGGATGTCAGCCTGCTCCGGGTGTCCGTGCCGCTCGGCGGTGAACTGGGTAAGGTCTGGTTTGAACAGTTCAGCGCCCCACGCGCTGCCTGCCGTGTCAGTGCCGACCTGCTCCATGTGCCCTACTGGGCGCCACCGCTCAGTGCCCCACTGCCCATAGTCTCGACTATCCATGACGTGATTGCCCTCTCTCTGCCGGTCTACCGGGGTGGACATCTGGCCCGCCTGTATACCAGCCTTGTAGCTGCCGGTGCGCAGGCTGCAGATCATATCCTCACCGATTCCCAGGCGTCCAAAGAGGAGATCATCACCCGTTTGCGGATCGCCCCCGAACGTATCACAGTCGCCTGGCTGGCCACGGACGAAGGCTTTCATCCCAGGCTCGGCAGCGAACGTGACTCAGCGGTAAAGGAGAAATACAATCTTCCAGAACGTTTCGTCCTGTATCTGGGGGGGTATGACATCCGCAAGAACGTGCATACGCTCCTGCTGGCATACACCTATGTTGCTGAGGCAGCCGAGGCAATGGGAGAAGACGTGCCTCTGATCCTGGTCGGTCGCCCCCCGCAAGGCTGGGGAACCGATCGATTCCCCGATCTTCCAGGTTACATTGAACGCCTTGGCCTTAGCGAACATGTTCGCTGGCTGGGAGAAGTCGCTGACGCCGATAGGCCATCATTGTACAGATTGGCCGCTGTCGCCGTCTTTCCCAGCCGCTACGAGGGATTTGGGTTACCACCACTGGAGGCGATGGCCTGCGGCACGCCCGTCGTCGCCTGTGAAGCTTCATCCATCCCGGAGATTGTCGGGGACGCAGCCTTCCTTGTTGACCCGGACGACGCACGCGGTATGGCTGGTGCCATCCTTAGCATCCTCCTTCAGCCATCCCTGGCCGGACAGTTACGTAACCTGGGGCTGAGTCGCACAACCCTGTTTAGCTGGCGCAAGACCGCGGAAGTGACCCTTGCAGTCTACCGTCAGGTTCTGGAGGCTCACCGGCCACACAGGGCACAGCCATGAAGCGTTGGCTCGTTGTTGCTGTCACAATACTCCTCGGGCTAAGTGCGGCCTGCCAGTCCAAAAGTCAGCTCTCACCCATCCAGACCAACCTGCTGCTGTTCGATCAGACCGTCGAGCGGACGCTCGACAGCCCTGGTACCCATGACTGGCTGTTCGTCGGACAGGCCAGACAGCAAATCGCGATAATCCTGCAAACGCTGGATGCGCCCCTGAATGCCATCCTTTATGCCCCCTCCGGCGCTGAAGTGCCCATCCTGCTCTCGGACGATCCCGAAAACACCTCGATCCGCACAGGCACAGTAGAACTTCCCCAGAATGGCACTTACCGACTCTCGATTGCGGCCACAACCGCAGGCATTCCCACCTACCGGCTGACCGTGGCCAACGTCTCGTCGCCACCGCCAACGGTCTCGCCTGCACCAGCGCCAACAGTTTTCTTCCCTTCCCCAACAGCCTTCCCTTTACCGGATGTCCCTCCGATCACACCAACCGGCGCGCCGCTGCGTGTGGGTTCCGGAGCGCGTCTACAACCCTACCGCCCGATTCGTGGCCAGATCATGGACATCGGCGGGAGCGAGCATTACACGATCTTTGCCCCTGCCGGCGCCATGATCACCATCGGTGCACGCCGGGTTCCCGGCAGTTCAGTCCATCCCGCCCTCACGCTCTATGCGCCCAGCGGCGACATTTTGGCGGAAAGCATGACCTCTGGCAGCGAAGAGACCGTTATTGCCGGAGTCCAGTTACCAGTCACGGGCGCTTATGTGTTATATGTCCGGGCCGATAACAACCGGGCCAGTGGGCCGTACGACCTATCCTTCGGATATGGCCTCACCTTTCAGGAACATCTGCAGCCGGAGCCACCGCCGGACGCCGTTGTGAGTGGTTTGCTGACCGCCCCCTTCACCCGCGATATCTGGCCCATTACCCTGAACCTTGGCGATATCATCAGCGCGGCAGTAGTCGTCGACGGCAATCGCTTTAGACCGGCGCTCACCCTGCTGGCTCCGGATGGCCAGTCACTATATACCGGAGAAACCGAAAACAATGGATACAGTACAGCCCTGCGGCAGGTGATCGCCCCTCAGACTGGCCAGTTCCACCTGGCAGTAGCATCGGCGGAAAGCGGGAAAACCGGATCGTACACCCTGTTGTGGCAATACAATGCGCGGGCGCCTACACCGCCACCAGGTAGATAGCCTGGCAGCCGAGGAGGGAGAAATCGCAGGCACCAGAGCCCCCTCAGCGAACCAGCCCCTGAGCGCGAGCCTCGCGGTACCAGGCGATCGTACGCTCCAGTCCTTCCCGAAAGCCAACTCTGGCCTCAAATCCAAAGCGTTCCTTCGCCCTGGACGTGTCCAGCATCCGGCGCGGCTGTCCGCCAGGTTTGGACGTATCCCAGCGTATTTCGCCGCTGAAGCCGGTCAATTCAGCGATAAGCTCCGCCAGCGCCCTGATGCTTATTTCAAACCCAGCGCCGAGATTCACAGGGTCGGGGTCGTTGTAATAGGCCGTCGCCAGAGCAATCCCCCTGGCTGCGTCTTCTACATAGAGAAATTCCCGCGTGGCCGTGCCATCCCCCCACAGAAGGATATGATTTGCGCCAGCTTCCTGCGCGTCGACGATCTTCTTGATAATCGCCGGGATCACATGCGAGGACTCAGGATCAAAGTTGTCGCCCGGCCCGTAGAGATTGACCGGTAGCAGGTGGATGGCGTTATAGCCGAATTCCTGCCGGTAGGCCTGCCCCTGGACGAGCAGCATCTTCTTAGCCAGACCGTAAGGAGCGTTTGTCTCCTCCGGATACCCATCCCACAGGGCATCCTCATGGAAAGGGACAGGGGTGTGCTTGGGATACGAGCAGATCGTCCCGATACCCACAAACTTCGGCACACCTGCCCGCCGGGCATATTCCATGAGCGTTACGCCCATGATCAGGTTGTCGTAGAAGAACGTGCCGGGGTGTTTCCGGTTCGCCCCAATACCACCAACGGTCGCCGCCAGGTGAATCACAGCGGTCGCGTCGGCAAAGTTGCGGTACAGCCGCTCTACATCCGCCTGCACGCGCAAGTCATATTCCGCACTCCGCACCGGATAAATCGCCCCGCACCCCAAAGACTCCAGGTGCGTGCAGAGATGGCGCCCCAGAAAGCCACTCGCACCAGTCACAATGACTCGTTGTGCTGACCAGTCAAAGGTCGGCCAATCGCCCATTATGTCCTAGCTCCGTATGCATAAAGGTGAGAAGACCCGAACCTACCAGCCATGTTCCAGGCGAACAACCAGCCGGTCAGGCATATCAATAGCAGCCATCCGGCGTTGCACTGCCGCAACATCATAGGAAACACGCCGGTGCTCGAACAGAGCGCGCTCCACGTCCAGAAACGCATAAGCCGCCTGGGGATTCGAATCGCGAGGTTGCCCCACTGAGCCAGGGTTGATGATCTGGCGACGCCCGTTCAACGATCGGGATTTTCCATACACCGGCAGGAAAGCTTCCGTATCACCGCGCTCGGTGACCATCTCAAACACAACAGGTGTATGTGTATGCCCAACCAGACAGTAAGGCGTTTCAAAGTGGGAGAAGTTCAGCGTGGCAATCAGCGGGTCAAGGATGTACTCCCAGACCGGCTCCCTTGGGCTACCATGAACCAGCGTATAGGGGCCGATCACAAACGTCGTCGGCAACGCCGCCAGATAGTCCAGATTGTCGGGGCGGAGTGTCTCCGCCGTCCAGGTCACAGCCTTGCGAGCATCCGCATTGAAGGTGCGGACATCCAGCCGGCCCAGCGCCGCCCAGTCGTGGTTACCTGCCAGACACAGATGCGGCAACGTACGCAGCAGATCAACACATTCATTGGGATCCGGACCATACCCGACAACATCACCCAGGCACCAGACAAAGTCCCACTGCCCCTTGGCATCTTCCAGAACGGCCTGGAAGGCAGTCAGGTTGGCATGAATATCCGAGATCACCAGTATCCGCATCGTTGCCTCTGTCGCCTTTGGTCAATGCTGGCCCTGCGACCGCTGTTATACCATGCTTTTTCAGGCCTAGCTACCAAAGCGCCGCGGCGCCAGCACTGAAAAAAAGCTGCCTGCCGGTTGGCCCGACAGGCAGCTATACACGCTATACCAGGGCTAGGCTTCTGCCAGGCGCTGGTACTGTTGCCAGCGCTCCAACACGTCGCGGTGGATAAGCTCCGCCAGCCGTGCAGCGCGCTCTGGATCCGCCTTGCGCAGGATATTGAAGCGTCCCTGCCGGTACATGAAGTCTTCCAGCCGCTCGATGTCCATCTTGGAGTCCAGGCTGAACGGATTCTTGCCCTGCTCCACCAGCGGATTGTAACGATACAGTGGCCAGAAACCGGATTCAACCGCTTCCTTCTGGACATCCAGGCCCTTGGCCATGTCGATACCGTGGGCGATGCAATGCGCGTAGGCGATGATCAGCGATGGCCCCGGATACGCTTCAGCTTCACGGAAGGCGCGTACGGTGTGAGTCATGTTAGCGCCCATGGCGATCTGAGCAACATACACATTGCCATAGCTCATCGCCATCATGCCCAGATCCTTCTTGCGGGCCGGCTTGCCCGCCGCAGCGAATTTGGCCACCGCACCGCGTGGCGTGGCCTTGGAGGCCTGACCGCCCGTATTGGAGTAGACGGCCGTATCCAGCACCAGGACGTTGACGTTCGCACCGGAGGCCAGCACGTGATCGAGGCCACCATAGCCAATGTCGTAAGCCCAGCCATCGCCACCGATGATCCAGACGCTCTTGGTGACCAGGTAATCAGCCACCGAAAGCAGTTGCTGCGCGAGCTTACTGTTATCCTTCGCCAGGAGCGCCTTGAGCTGTTCAACGCGGGCGCGCTGAGCCTCGATGCCCTCCTGCTCGCTCTGATCGGCGTCGCGGATCGCGACCAGCAGATCCTGGTGGCCTGGCATTGCCTCGATGGCGTTGTCCAACAACTCAAAGGCATACTGGGTGAGCTTGTCAACCGTCAGCCGCATGCCCATCCCGAACTCGGCGTTATCCTCAAACAACGAGTTGGACCAGGCCGGGCCACGACCATCGGCCCGTGTCGTGTATGGCGTCGTCGGCAGGTTACCACCGTAGATGGACGAGCAGCCGGTGGCATTGGCGATCAGCACGCGGTCGCCAAACAGCTGCGTCATCAGCTTGATGTACGGCGTCTCACCACAACCGGCACACGCGCCGGAGAACTCGAACAGGGGACGCAGAAGCTGCGAACCTTTGACCGTGAAGCGGCTGAACAGCGCCGGGTCAGTATCCGGAATGGACAGGAAGTAGGCGAAGTTCTCCGCCTCGGACTCGCGCAACGGCGCCTGGGGGGCCATATTGATGGCCTTCTTCTCCGTCTTCACCCCGTTGACCTTCTCGAAGGCCGGGCACGCCTCCACGCACAGAGTACAGCCGGTGCAATCTTCCGGCGCCACCTGCACAGTGAACTTCATCCCGGCAAACTGGCGACCGGTCGCATCAACCGCCTTGAAGGTCTTCGGCGCGCCGCCATCGGCGTAGGACGCCGGATAGACCTTGGTACGGATCGCCGCATGAGGGCAGACAAAGGCGCACTGATTGCACTGAATGCAGATGTCTGGCTCCCAGACCGGGATTTCTGAGGCGATGTTGCGCTTCTCATACTTGGTCGTGCCCACAGGGAAAGTGCCATCAGCCGGCATGGCCGAAACCGGCAGCCAGTCCCCGCGCCCGGCGATAATCTCAGCCGTGACCTTCCGGACGAATTCAGGTGCGTCGTCAGGCACCGGGGGCACAATGTGGGTTGTGCTGGTTGCCCTGGCAGGCACCTTGACTTCCTGGATTCGCTCTTTGGCAATCGCAGCAGCGCGGACATTCATGTCCACAACCGCCTTGCCCTTCTTGCCATATGTGTCTTCGATGGCCAGCTCGATCATGCGCTGAGCCTCATCTTCCGGCAGTACACCGGAAATCGCGAAGTAAGCCGCCTGCATCGTCGTGTTGATACGTCCGCCGAGGCCAAGCGACTTGGCAATTCCCAGCGCATCAATCACGTAGAACTTGGCTTTCTTCTCGATCAGCGCCTCCTGCACCTCACGTGGCAGGTGATCCCACACCTCGTCAGCGCTATAGGGGCTATTCAGCAGGAACGTGCCCCCTTCCTTGAGCGCACTGAGCATCTCGTAGCGCTCGAGGAAGCTGAAGTTGTGACAGGCCAGGAAGTTCGTCTTCTGAACCAGGTACGGGCTGCGGATCGGGTGCTTGCTGAAACGCAGATGGGAAACCGTGCGGGTACCGGCCTTCTTCGAATCGTAGACAAAGTACCCCTGAGTGTAGTAGTCCGTCGCCTCGCCAATGATCTTGATCGTGTTCTTGTTCGCGCCGACGGTGCCATCCGAACCAAGACCCCAGAACACGGCGGTATGCACACCAGCCGGTTCGCTTGACCAGGCGTCGTCCCACTCCAGGCTGGTTCCAGCCACATCGTCGATGATGCCGACCGTGAAGTGATTCTTGGGCTTATCCGCCGCCAGATTGTCAAACACCGCCTTGGCCATGCCGGGGTTGAATTCCTTTGAACCCAGGCCGTAACGCCCGCCGACAATCACCGGAGACTTTGCCAGAACGCCTTCTTCAACAGCCTCGTCAATGGCCGCGCGGACATCCAGGTACAGCGGTTCACCGGTCGCCCCGGGTTCCTTGGTGCGGTCGAGGACAGCGATCTTCTTTGTGGTCCTGGGCAGAGTGGCAACGAAGGCGTGGTTATCAAACGGCCGGTACAGCCGCACCTTGACAACGCCCACTTTCTGCCCTTCAGCCTGGAGCTTATCGACCACTTCGTGCACGGTCTCAGCGCCAGAACCCATGATCACGACCACCCGCTCCGCATCAGGCGCGCCCGCATAATCGAAGAGGTGGTACTGGCGCCCGGTCAGCTTCGCCAGATCGTTCATGCACTGCTGCACAATATCGGCGGTCAGGTTATAGAAGCGGTTAACTGTCTCGCGCCCCTGGAAGTACACATCAGGGTTCTGGGCAGTACCGCGGATAGCCGGGCGATCCGGGCTTAGTCCACGCGCGCGATGGGCGGCTACAGCCTCTTCGTCGATCAGCGCCCGCATTGTGTCCTGGCTCAGCTCTTCGATTTTCTGAACCTCGTGGGAGGTGCGGAAGCCATCGAAGAAATGAACAAAGGGTACACGGGCCTTGAGCGTTGCAGCATGCGCGATCAGCGCCAGATCCATGGCCTCCTGAACACTGCCGGAGGCAAGCATGGCAAAGCCAGTGGAACGGGCTGCCATGACATCCGAGTGATCCCCAAAAATGGACAGACCCTGCGCCGCCAGCGAACGGGCCGCCACATGAAAGACGGTGGGTGTCAGTTCGCCCGCGATCTTGTACATGTTGGGGATCATCAGGAGCAACCCCTGTGAAGCCGTGAACGTCGTCGTCAGCGCCCCGGTGGTCATCGCCCCATGCACGGCACCAGCCGCACCACCCTCTGATTGCATCTCGACGACCGTCGGCACCGTCCCCCAGATATTCGTCTCGTTGTTGGCCGACTTCTCATCGGCAATCTCACCCATGGGGGAGGAAGGCGTGATCGGGTAGATCGCGATGACTTCACTCACAGCATGGGCAACATGAGCCGCCGCCGTATTGGCGTCGATGGTGACAATCCGGCGCGCTTCTTGATCAGCCATGATTACCCTTCCTAGCTGCTAGACACAATAGTCCACATTCGGACATAGGGTAACACTACGGTTCAAGTCCGATAAGTGAATAACAGCATGACTTTAGTGTCAGTTATCACTTATCCCCTACCCACCACCGTTATACGGTAGAATTGGCCTGGCACAACGGTACATCCAGACTTCGGCAGTTTTTGATCTGCCGCCGTCGCGTTGATTAAGGAGAAACATTAATGGCTGATCTAAAGACAACCTACATGGGTATCCCCCTCAGAAGCCCTGTTGTTGTTTCGGCAAGCTCCGTCTCCAGCTATGTAGATCGGGTGCAGATGGCGGAAAGCGCGGGCGCCGGCGCGCTGGTGATCCGCTCCCTGTTTGAAGAGCAAATTGCGCTGGATCAGTGGCGCATGGAGGAAGCGCTCTCTGTCGGCGGTGAAAGCTTCGCCGAGGCGATGTCCTACTTCCCTCGCGTGGAGCATGGCGGGATCAAGGAACACCTGATGTGGGTAGAAAAGACTCGTAAGGCGGTCTCCATGCCCATCTTCGCCAGCCTGAATGCCGTTTCGCCAGGCGCCTGGACAGCTTATGCCCGCCAGCTGGCGAACACGGGCGTCAACGGCCTTGAGATCAACTTCTACTCCGTACCGACCGACCCGGATACGCCCGGCAGCGCCATTGAGCAACAGCTTTACGACATCATTGAGGCGATCAGGAAGGAAGTCTCGCTGCCCATTGCGGTCAAGCTCAGCCCGTTCTATACCTCCCCGGCCAATGTGATTAAGGAACTGGAAAAGCGCGGCGTAAATGCGGTGGTCATCTTTAACCGGTTCCTGCAACCGGATATTGACCCGGATACCGAATCCCTGGTCAACGAAATGGTTCTCAGCACACCCGCCGAACTGAAAGTCCCGCTGCGATGGGCGGCGCTGCTTTATGGCCGCACCAGTCTGGACCTGGCAGTCAACACCGGCGTCCACACCGGGCGTGATGTCGTCAAAGCCATCCTGGCCGGCGCAACGGTGACTCAGGTCGCTGCAACGCTCCTCAAGAATGGCATTCCGTACATCTCCACCATGTTGCTGGATCTGCAGAACTGGATGGAGGAAAAGGGCTACCACGCACTTGCTGACTTCCGGGGCAAGCTTAGCCAGAAGAGTTGCGATGATCCCTTTGCCTTCGAACGCGCGCAATACATCAAGTTGCTGAGCGGAGCACACTGATCCATCGTCGGCCACCAATCCGCAAGGGTAACGAAAGATGAGGAGCGTGTCCGGCGAACCGGACACGCTTTTTGCGTTGCCGTATCCTGTTCAACCTGCACAGGATTTTCCAGGAATTTGTACAATATGCCGCTTGACATCGGAACGTCGTCAGCGTATAGTGGTTAGTAACGCGGTTTAGTAACGCGCTTTAGTCGGCGCTGCGCCCCCCCCTGTGGAGGCACAATGTCCGGGAAGCGAATCACCATGCAGCAGGTTGCCGATGAGGCGGGTGTGTCACGGACGACGGTTTCCTTCGTCCTCAACAACACGCCTAATGTGAACATCTCTGCTGCAACACGCGCCCGGGTATGGCAGGCGGTTGCCAACCTCAACTACGCACGGGCCTTTGCTGCCCGTTCCCTGGCCACGGGACGTTCCCAAACGGTGGCCTTCATTCTCCGCCAGATGCCCGACGAACTGCTGGTCAATGCCTTTCTGGGCGGCCTGCTCAGCGGTGTCAGCCAGGCGATCAGCACCGACAATTACCGCCTGCTGTTCGAAGCTGTCGGCCATGACACTCCTGCCGGCGCCTACACTGAACTGGTGCGCACCCAGCGCGTGGATGGCCTGATCATCTCCGGGCCGGTTGTCAACGACACTGAACTGAGAAACCTTCACCGCGAGAAGGTGCCGATTGTCATCAACGGCAAGCCAGACTTTGAGGAGCTTTACAGCGTTGATGTTGACAACATCACCAGCGCCCAGATCGCCGTCGAGCATCTGATCGAGCTGGGACATCGCCGTATCGCTCACATCACCAACGGACCGCTCAATTACACCGCCAGCCGTGATCGGCTGGAAGGCTACCGCCGGGCATTACAAAGCGCGGGGTTGCCATGGGAAGAAGATTACGTCCAGATCAACCCCACCTTCACCGACCAGGGTGGCTACGATGCAATGTGCACACTGCTCAATCTGCCGAAACGCCCGACAGCAGTTTTCGCGGCCAGCGATGTTGTGGCCTTTGGAGCTATCCGGGCTATCCAGGAAGCTGGCCTGCGCATCCCGGCGGATATTTCGATCGTGGGGTTTGATGATATCCCGCTGGGGAGTTATCTGGCTCCCGGCCTGACCACAATCCGCATCCCGGTAGTCGAACTTGGCATGCGCGCTGGAGAGATGGTGATGCAGCTGATTCAGGGGGAGAAGCCCGCTGAGCATCGCGTCCTGCTGGGGACGCAGCTGGTCAGGCGGCAGTCAACCGCACCCTGCCATGATAGATGAGCGTTTTTGCGCTATCGCGCGTTCGGTGGCGGGAAAGGAGGCAACAGCATCCGGTGAGACCTGCGCTCTCAGCTTTGAACGTTCTGGCATCTGCATCTTTTCTTAGGAGTGAGACATGCGTAAAGTTACAGCCCTTCTCCTGGTGGTCGTCCTGATTCTGGCGGCCTTCCCGGCGACCCTGAGCGCTCAGGAACCTGAGATCAAGTGCTTCACGGACGAAGAAGCAACCGTGGTTGTTGCTGCCGGTGCCGTCGGGCAGGAACTGGAACTGACCCGTGAAGGCGCAGAGCGCTTCATGGCAGCCTGCCCGAACATCAAGGTGACCGTCCTGGAAACGCCGGACATGGTGCAGGATCGCCTGGGCTTCTACCTGCAACTCTTTGAGGCCCAGAGTGCCGATGTGGATGTGTTCCAGATTGACGTGATCTGGCCCGGCGACCTGGCCGAGCATCTGATCGACCTCACGCCTTACCTGACCGAGGAAGAGATCGCGGCTCACTTCCCGGCCATCATCCAGAACAATACGGTGGATGGTGCGCTGGTGGGTATCCCGTGGTTCACGGACGCCGGCCTGCTGTACTATCGCACTGACCTGCTGGAGAAATATGGCTTCGACGCTCCGCCTGCCACCTGGGACGAACTCACCGAAATGGCGCAGGTTATCCAGGATGGTGAGCGCGCCGCGGGCAACAACGAATTCTGGGGCTTTGTATGGCAGGGCAACGCCTACGAAGGCCTGACCTGTGACGCCCTGGAATGGCAATATAGCGAGAGCGATACCCAGATCGTCAACCCCGAAACCGGCGAAATCGAGGTCAACAACGAGGCGACCATCGCTGCCTTTGAGCGCGCTGCCAGCTGGGTAGGCACGATCAGCCCTGCCGGTGTAACCAGCTATGCCGAGGAAGACGCACGCGCTGTCTGGCAGGCGGGCAATGCTGCCTTCATGCGCAACTGGCCCTATGCCTACAGCCTTGGCAACGCCGAGGACAGCCCGATCAAGGGTCTCTTCGACGTAGCTCCGCTGCCCTTCGGCGCCAGCGGCCATGGTGCGGCGACGCTCGGCGGCTGGCAGCTGGCCGTCTCCAAGTACTCCAAGAACCCTGACGCGGCTGCCGCAGTTGCCGTTTATCTCGCCAGTGCGGCTGAGCAGAAGATCCGTGCCGTTGAGGGGTCGTTCAACCCCACCGTGATGTCGCTCTACGAAGATGAAGAAGTCCTGGCCGCCGCGCCGTTCTTCGGCAGCCTGTATGACGTCTTCATCAATGCGGTGGCCCGTCCGTCGACGCTGTCCGCGCCGAATTACAACGCCGTCTCGACGGCCTACTTCACCGCCGTTCACAGCATCCTGACCGGTGAACAGGACGCGGCTGTCGCCCTGGAACTGCTTGAACTGGATCTGGCAGATCTCCTGGGCAAATAGCCGGCTACAAAGTAGCACGACCATAGCAGTACGCTGAATACCTCTGGGGGTAGGTTGCCCATGTATCCTACCCCCAGTGCACATATTACATAGTGATGACAGGGCTAATGAGCAAGAACAGACCATCGCAAGGCCCTGATAGCAAAAACTTTTGATTGTAGAGAATCGCCTGGGCAACCTTGCCCCTGCTTGACGCAGACGGTCTCCACGGGGACTTCTCTGTTGCTAAACAGTCCCTGCACCACCTGCGTACGCTGGAGATTTCGCAGTTCATACGCCCGGCATCACTGGCCACCTGCGCCGTGGAAGTCCTCCCCACCATGGAGGTTCCTGAATGGCAACGAAAAACCCCAGACATCCGCTGGAAGAAACCGAAGAAACCGCCAGACCGCTTCCAGAGGGAATGCGTGCCCCAACAGATATTGAGGCGGTCGCCATTGAGCTGGTCAGTGGTCTCTTTATCCTGATCGGCCTGGGGGCTTTTGCCCTGCTTTTTGTCAGCATCAATAGCGATGCCACCATCCAGGCTATCACCCAGGGCAGGTCGGAAGGATCGCTGATACTCGCTTTCCTGGACAGCTTCGGGATCGTTGTGCCGCTACTGATCCTTGTGCTTGGCGGCCTGCTGATCTGGTTGGGCATCAGGCTTCGCCAACGCGGGATCACAGCCGCCCGATGGGCGCAACTCGCGCTGATCTGGCTTTGTGTGGGCACGGCGGTGCTTGGCCTGAACAACTTCTACAATGTCGGCCGCCCAACCCTTGCCCTGACCGACACAGGCTTCAAGTGGGACGCAGCGTTGAGCGCTGCGATCCCCTTTGCCATTGTCCTGGTGGTGCTACTCATCGCCCTGCGTTGGCTCAGTCAGGTACTCAATGTGATCTTTGAGGGCGATGAGGCGCTGACCGTCCGAGACACCCGGATGGCCTGGAACCTTCTGATCCCCACCCTGGCCGTCCTGATCGTGGTTGCCGCCCGTCCCCTGGAGGAAACTTTCATCACCAGCCTGACCGACAAACGCTTTGCAGGTACCCAGACGGTCACCTTTGTCGGCCTGAATAACTATGCCAGACTACTCGGCTTCCGGTTAGATGTGGTTCCCTGTCGACTGAATGAGGGAAGCGACACCTGTGCGACTGACACAACAGGCGCCATACGCTGGGAGATGATCGACCGTGAAATTCTGCGTCAGGGTTTTCGGCCAGTATCAACCCTGAACCTTGGCGGCGGGCGCGGGCTGACCCTCAGCGCCACGGATGCCAGCTTTATGTCCAGTGCAGGCAACACGCTCTTCTTCACCATTGTCTCTGTGCTCATGGAGCTGGTGCTGGGCCTGTTCGTGGCGATGGTGGTCAATTCCAAGTTCCCCGGACGGGGCCTGATGCGGGCCGCCATGTTGGTACCCTGGGCTATCCCCACCGTGATCTCGGCTCGTCTGTGGGAGATCATGTTGCGTGATAACCAGTCCGGCATCCTGAACAAGATGCTGGTAGATCTGGGCATCTTCTCCCAGTCACAGGCCTGGCTGGCCAACCCTGACATTCAAATCTGGTCGTTGATCCTGGTCGATGTCTGGAAGACCACCCCCTTCATGGCTCTCCTGCTACTGGCAGGCCTGCAAACCATCCCGGAAGACCTGTACGAAGCAGCGTCGGTTGACGGGGCCAACCGCATCCGCCAGTTCTTCGCCGTGACCATTCCGCTCCTGAGACCGACCATCGCGGTTGCGCTGGTCTTCCGCACCCTGGATGCTCTGCGCGTGTTTGACGTCTTCAATGTGCTGCTTGGTCGACGCAAGCTATCCATGGCTACCTACAACTTCGAGACGCTGGTCCAGAACCAGGATGGCGGCTATGCCTCAGCAATCGGGGTGATCATCTTCATCCTGATCTTCATTTTTGCCGTCATCTATGTGCGGACACTGGGGGTAGAGACAGAATGACATCCAAAGCGCTGCGTCAACTGCTGGGACGGATTGGATTCTGGCTGCTGGTGATCATCATCGCTGTCTACACGCTGTTCCCCTTCTACTGGGCGCTCAACTCCTCATTCAAGAGCGAACAGGAGATCATGGAACCGGCGTCCTACCTGCCGCGCAATCCGACGTTGATCAACTACCAGGGTGTTTTCCAGAATGACGAATTCATTCGCGCCCTGGGGAACTCGGCCCTGGTTGCCGCCACGACGGTTGCCCTGGCGCTGCTGGTTGGTTCCTTCGCCGCCTATGCGCTGGGCCGCTTGCGCTTCCGTGGGCGCACCGCAATGCTCTATGCGGTGCTATCCATGACCATGTTCCCGCAGATTTCTGTGCTGTCGGGTCTGTTTGCGATCGTCAAAGATCTTGGGGTCTTCGGGTCACCGATTTCGCTGATCATCTCCTACCCGATTTTCACCCTGCCCTTCACCGTATGGGTACTCACGAGTTTCTTCCGTGGCCTGCCCAAGGAGATCGAACAGGCGGCGCTGGTCGACGGCGCAACCACTTTCCAGACTTTCCGCATGATTCTCCTGCCGCTGACAGCACCGGCGCTGGTCACCACGGGTCTGCTGGCTTTCATTGCCGCCTGGAACGAGTACCTGTTTGCGCTAACCTTCACCACCACCAACCCCAGCGCCCGTACTGTGCCGGTGGCAATCGCGCTATTCTCCGGACGGATCGCCCGCGAAGAGCCGATTGCCGAGGTGATGGCTGCCGCCATGGTCGTGACGTTGCCCCTCCTTGCCCTGGTGCTGATCTTCCAGAACCGCATTGTAGCGGGCCTGACAGCTGGCGCGGTGAAAGGCTAGCAGGAGGTAATCGAGCGGCCGCTGTATAATCGGTCACCGGCACTTCTACAGCGTGTGCCGGTGTTTTTTCTGTGGAAGGAAGTCGATAGCTTATGCCCTGGTATACCAATGCTGTCTTCTATGAGCTTTACCCTCGCGCCTTCGCTGACGGTAATGGCGATGGCTGGGGCGACTTCGCCGGTATCCTGGAGCGTCTGGACTATCTGGAATGGCTGGGGGTGGACTGTATCTGGCTCACCCCTATCTATCCTTCGCCCCTGAAAGATGACGGCTATGACATCTCCAGCTACTACGGCATTCATCCCAACTATGGGACGATAGAGGAATTCCGGCTGGTGGTAGATGAAGTGCATCGGCGCGGGATGCGTCTTATCCCTGACCTGGTCATGAACCACACCTCGGATCAGCATCCCTGGTTCCGCATGGCCCGCCAGTCACGCCAGTCGCGCCTGCGAGACTACTACGTCTGGAGCGATACCCCTCACCGTTATGCAGACGCCCGGATTATCTTCCTGGATACGGAAAGCTCCAACTGGGCCTTTGATCCCGTCAGCCAGCAATACTACTGGCACCGTTTCTACAGCAGCCAGCCCGACCTGAACTACGATAGTCCGGCAGTACAGCAGGCCATGCTGGATGTGATCAAGTACTGGCTGGACCTCGGCGTGGATGGGTTCCGCGTTGACGCTGTCCCCTACCTCTTCGAGCGGGAAGGCACCAATTGTGAAAACCTGCCGGAAACACACGAATACTGCAAGCGCATCCGGCGCTTCATGGATGATCATTATCCGGGCACCATCCTGCTTGCCGAAGCCAACCAGTGGCCGCGCGACACGCTACCCTACTTCGGTGATGGCGATGAGTTCCATATGAACTTCCACTTCCCGCTAATGCCGCGGCTCTATATGGCCCTGGCCCGCCAGGACCGCACCGCCATCGTCGATATTCTCAATGAGACACCGCAAATCCCGCCTGGATGCCAGTGGGGGACGTTCCTGCGCAACCATGACGAACTGACCCTGGAGATGGTCACGCCGGAGGAACGCGAGTTCATGTGGAACACCTACGCGCCAGATCCGCGGATGCGCCTCAACCTGGGCATTCGCCGCCGACTGGCGCCACTGATGAACAACGACCGCCGCAAGATCCTGTTGATGTACTCCATGCTGATGACTCTGCCCGGCGCGCCAGTGCTGTACTATGGCGACCAGATCGGGATGGGAGACAACATCTACCTTCCGGATCGCAATGGTGTCCGCACACCAATGCAATGGGATTCCGGCCCGAATGCTGGCTTTTCCACCGCCCCCGCCCATCAGCTTTACGCCCCGGTCATCGACGATGAAATTTACGGTTACCGGCGTGTCAATGTGGCGGCTCAGCGGGCCGATCCAGACTCCCTGCTCAACCACATCCGCCACATGATCCATACCCGCAAACGTCTGCCCGCCCTGGCTGATGGCGATATTCACTGGGTACAGAACGCCCCCCTGTCAACGCTGGTCTTCTGGCGCACCAGCCACAACCAGACACTGCTACTCCTGCACAATCTGGCAGACACAACGGTACAGGTGCCACTGGCGCCATTCGTCTCTGCCACAGCGATCGATGCGCTCACCGGAGAGCCGGTCAGGCTGGATGACACGCTGACCCTGGCTCCCTATGCTTACCGGTGGCTGGAGATCGTTAACGAGAAGTAGTCTCACACAAGCACATGGGGCGGCCAGACGGGCCGTCCCATGTGCTTTCCGGCATAGTTCTCTGCCTCATCCCCCTGCCACACCGGTGCGGATACCGCCTTCGGTCATGGCACGGGTATCCAGGATGGTATCTGCTTCTTCAGCGGTCAGGTAACCCAGCTCAACCACGACCTGTTTCACGGTCTTATTCTCGGCCAGTGCCTTCCTGGCTACCTCGGCTCCTTTGAGGTAGCCGATGACGGGATTAAGGGCGGTCACCAGAATCGGGTTCCTTGCCAGCCAGCCCTCCGCCTTCTCACGGTTGGCTGTCACACCAACCACACACTTCTCTGTGAAGGCACGCACCGCGCCAATCGTCACATGCATCATCTCAAACAGGTTGTGAGCCAGGATCGGCATCATCACGTTTAATTCCAGCTGCCCCGCCTGCCCGGCCAGCATCACAGTAAGGTCGTTGCCCATGACATGGAACATCGCCATATTGAGCATCTCCGGTAGAACCGGATTGACTTTACCGGGCATGATACTTGAGCCGGGCTGCACCATCGGCAGGCGAATCTCGTCCAGGCCGGTCGTTGGGCCGCTGCTCAACAGGCGAAAATCGCTGGCGATGCGCGACAGGTCCTGGGCCAGTGTCCGCATCGCGCCGGAGAAGAACACCGCATCCTGCATGGACTGCATCGACTCAAAGAGATTGTCACTTTCATACAGCGTGAAGCCGGTCAGGCGGGATAGTGTCTTCACCATGCGGCTGTGATACTCTGGATGGGCGTTCAGGCCTGTGCCGGTTGCCGTACCGCCAATTCCCAGGCGTCGCAGACCTTCGGCTGCTATCTTGATCTTTGCGATGTTACGATCGACAGCGCTGGCATACGCACCAAATTCCTGCCCCAGGCGAACCGGGACGGCATCCTGCAGGTGTGTCCGCCCACTCTTAACCACGTCATCAAACGCAATAGCCTTTTCTGCCAGCGCCTCCTGAAGGCTGCGCAGCGCTGCCACCAGTTCGTCCAGCCGCCATAGTACACCCAGGCGGATAGCCGTCGGAATGGTGTCGTTCGTAGACTGCGCCATGTTCACATGGTCGTTTGGGCTTACCGGTTTGGCCGGATCGTCAACCGCAAAGCCCAGCAACTGGTTGGCGCGATTGGCAATCACCTCGTTCGTATTCATGTTCTGGCTGGTGCCAGCACCGGCCTGGAAAGGGTCAACCACAAACTGGTCGTTCCACCTGCCAGCGATCACCTCATCCGCCGCCACCATCACTGCCCTGGCCAGCTCTTCGCCGCTGATAGTTCGGCCACCTGCCTGCACAGTCCTGAACAGACCCAGGTCACTGTTGACCTCAGCTGCTGCGCGCTTGATCATCGCCATCGCCCAGATGAAAGCGGGGTAGCAGCGCATTCCGCTTACCGGGAAATTCTGCACCGCCCGCTGAGTCTGCGCCCCGTACAGCGCCCCGGCAGGCACCAGCACCTCCCCCAGAGAATCCCGCTCAACCCGTACGGCATCCATCAGCATTTCAGTCTCCTGATAATTTCAGTCCAATTTCGCCCTGAGTCTAGCGTGCTAGCACCGCCTCAACAACCAGTTGCTGCACTGGAGAATCAAACCGCCCGGCAGAGACTCCGGTGACAGAGAGCAGCACAAGTATGCTGCCACACCGGGAAATCACTGCCGGGCGAGGGAAACCACAACGCCGCAGTGTGTTTCAAAAAAACCGCTTCAGGCCAGCCCAACCAGTTCCTTGAAGCGTCGCTCGGAAGCAGCCTGGATCTGCTCATGCAGGCTACTGCCGTGCGAATCCATGGTCACAACCAGTTCCCAATCCTTAACCCGGATCACCCAGAATGCTTCCGGCACGCCAAGCTCATCCTTGAGCAGCACGTCCTCCACCTTTTCGACAGTGGCCGCAATCAGCGTTGCTGCGCCGCCAACAGCGTGGAGGTACACCGCGCCATGCTCTTTACAGCCGGCCAGGGTTCTGGCGCCCATGCCACCCTTGCCGATGATCGCCCGTACTTTGAAGTGGCCGATTACATCAGCCTCATAAGGCTCTTCGCGAATGCTGGTCGTCGGGCCAGCCGCTACAAAACGGTAACTGCCATCCGGATTCTGGGCGACCACCGGCCCGCAATGGTAGATCACCCCGCCCTCCAGCAACGGTTTCAGGCGGGCGTACAAATCCGGTCGCTTGATCTCAGGCGTCTTGATGAAGTTCTCGATCATTAGCTTATGGGCAGCGTCACGTGCAGTGACCACAATGCCGTTCAGCTGCACCACATCGCCCGTGTGCAGAGCACGGATCTGCTCTTCTGAAATAGGGGTTTGCAGCCTGACCATGATCGTTGCTCACTTTCTCTACTGGTAAGACACCTGACCATCACGCACGATCATCCGGTTCCGGCGGCAGGCCCAGCACATGTAAGACACTGTGACGAAATAGCTGGCAGGCAGCCGGTGTGCAGCGCCGATCTGGACATCCAGCACTGTTGTCTTGCCGCCAAAGCCCATCGGGCCGATGCCCAGCGAATTGGCTTCCTCCTTCAGCCGTTCTTCCAGCGCCGCCACCTCCGGAATATCGCTGCGCTCCCCGATCTTGCGGATAAACTGCTCCTTGGAGACCTCGTAGCCGGTGCCCCGGTCGCCGCCGATAGCAATCCCCAGAATGCCCGGCGCACACCCCTGCCCCTGCGCCCTGACAACGGCATCCAGCGCAACCTTCCGTACACCTTCCAGGTCGCGCCCGGCCTTCAGGGAACTATCCGGCAACGAATACTGGACACCCACGTTTTCACACCCGCCCCCTTTGAGTGTCAGATCGACCTGGACGTAGTCGTTCTCCCACTCTTCAAAATGGATGACGGGGAAATCCTGCCCGGTGTTATCGCCACTGTTGCGATCCGTCAGGCTGTCAACCGCATTGGGGCGCAGGTAGGAACGCCTGGTGGCCTCACGGGTGGCAGCCTGAATCTGGTCACGCAGCTTCAGGGTTGACCACCCGAATGGATAATGCACATAGAAGATTGGCGTGCCGGTATCCTGGCAGACAGGGGTAGAATGCTGGCGGGCAAGGGAGACATTTTCCAGAATGCTGCTGAAAACGCTCTGCGCTGCCGAACCCTCTTCTTCCCGGTTGTAGGCCTCGCGCAGAGCTTCCTCCACATCAGGGGGGAGGTCGGTGGAAGCCCGTCGTATCAGCTCCACAAACGCTTCAGTAAGATCCTGCTGCATGGAAAACCTCCAGACCTCAAGCCAATGGATACTCCAACAATAGCACTACCGGCCAGACCAGTACAACCTCTAAAGGCACCCCCTGAGCTGACATTGTTCACGATATAATCTGCAATGCTGAACCTTGCCTGGCACCACAGGAGATCATGATGCACCTGCAGGCCGAACCCGTTACCCTGCGCCTGAGCACGCCATTCCGCATTGCCCATGGCACCAGCACCCAGCGCGACAATGTGCTGGTGCATATTGATGGCGGCGTCGGTGTGGCAGCCATTACACCTTACTACCCTGCGCAGGTTCCCGATGTGCTCGCCTACGTCAACGATGCCCGCACCCTGGAGGTGCTGGACGCCGATATTCACTTCATTGAGGATATCCTGGACGCCTTGCCGGATGGCCCCGCCCCTGCACGGGCCGCTGTTGATATTGCCTTGCACGATCGGTGGGCACAAAACCTCGGCCAGCCACTCTACCGATTGTGGGGTCTCAACCCGGCCCGTGCCCCTCATAGCACGTTTACCATCAGCATGGCCGAAGAGCAGGAGTTTCGTCAGCGCCTCCGCGACGCAGCCCGCTTTCCGTTGCTCAAGATCAAGCTGGGAACCGGGAACCTGGAGGAAGACGAAGCTCTGGTGCGCATCGCGCGTGAGGAGAGCAGCGCCCGCCTGTGCGTCGACGCCAACGCCGCCTGGACAGTCGATCAGGCGGCGGCGATCATTCCTCGCCTGGCAGCTTACAACCTCATGTTCATCGAGCAACCGCTGGCCCGGCAGGACATTGCCGGCTGGCATGCCCTGGCTAAGCGTCTCCCTGCCGGGATGCCACCCCTGATCGCTGACGAGTCGATCCACGATTCGCGGGATATCCTCCCGCTGTACGGCGCGGCGGATGGTATCAACATCAAACTGGCCAAGTGTGGTGGTCTGCGGGAGGCGCGCCGAATGATTGCCCTTGCGCGGACACTCGGTATGCGGGTGATGCTCGGCTGTATGATCGAGAGTGTTGTCGGCGTGACAGCCGCTGCGCATCTGGCGCCGCTGGTTGACTTCGCCGATCTGGATGGCTTCCTGACCATCACCAACGACCCATATGAGGCTGGAGTCCGGTGGGAGATGGGCCGTCTGCTCCTGCCGGAGACACCCGGACTGGGCGTCCGTCGCCGGATATAGCGTGACTTCCGGAGGACAGCGCTAACGGCCAATGACGGCAAGACTGGATGCCCATCACACCGACCTAACCATTGATCGGAGGCAAAGGTTACCTATGGGACTTCCTGGCTTCTATCACCCTGAGCGCGTGGGAACCCTCTACGTCCCCGATACCGCAACCGCTATCGCTGCTGGCCTGGCCGCTGGCGCCAGACCGGCGACTGAGGACAAACATCGCACCATCCTGATCCTGGTCGACACGCAGGTTGATTTCATCCACCCCGATGGCGCCCTTGCTGTCCCGGGCGCGGTCGATGACACGCGCCGCACTATCGAATGGCTGTTTCGCAACCTGGAACAGGTCACCACCATTGCCGCTTCACTGGACAGCCATACCCCGCTACAGATCTTCTACCCTACCTGGTGGATTGGCTCCGATGGCCGGCCTCCCGCGCCCTTCACGCCCATCACCGCCGCCGACGTGCAGACCGGACGCTGGCGGCCTGTGATCGAGCCAGAATGGTCCATCCAGTATGTGGAGCGCCTGGAGAAAGACGCCCGCAAGACGCTGATGATCTGGCCCTATCACACCATGATCGGCACACCCGGCCAGGCCATTACTCCCGCGCTGTACGAAGCGATCGTCTACCACGCTGCGGCTCGGGGTGCGCAGCCGCACTTCCTCTACAAGGGCTTCCTCCCCCGAACGGAACACTATTCTATCGTGGAGCCAGAGGTCAAAATCCCTGAGGAACAGGAACGCGGTGGTGAACTCAACGTTGCCTTCATGGAACTACTGGCAACGTACGAGCGCATCTACATTGCCGGACAGGCCAAGAGCCATTGCGTGCTGGAGACTCTCAACTCGCTGATGCGTTTCTTTGCGGATCGGCCTGAGATCATCGGACGGCTGTACGTGCTCCTTGACTGTATGTCGTCGGTCAGCCATCCGGAGATCAATTTCGAGCAGATCGCTGCTGAAACCCTGGCTACCTTCCAGGCCAGAGGTCTACACCTCGTGCGATCGACTGATCCTGTTGAATGATGAGGATGTTTGGCAAGCCGGAGTCCGGTGGTAACATAGACTCTGGAGCCCGTTGAGAACGATTCACAGGGAAGTGAATTCCAGGCCCTGAGGAGGGAAGAGCGATGTCGCGTAACACCCGCTTTGCCGCGCTACTGATAACGCTGGCGTTGATGCTCGCCCTGCTGCCACAACCCTTGGCCCAGGCCCAATTCGGAGGGCTACCCGATCTGGGTGGGCGGACGGTGGTAGCGGTGACCGAGAACGGCTACATGCCGCTCAACTTCGAAGACCCGACC
>FWPV01005260.1_pt1 | contig 26161 bp, 24 predicted proteins | sample 2228371 | NCBI WGS metagenome assembly FWPV01 (sample SAMEA103939776, study PRJEB20133) | metagenome
AACCGAACTTCGGGTAGATCGAGGGGTCGAGCTCGGCCTTGAGCTCCTTGCGGACGCGGTCCTCGACGCGCCGTGCGATGCGCGTGAGGTGCTCGTATTCCATGTGGTCGCTCGTGCGCGGCGGGGAGAGCAGGACGACGAAGGCATTGCCCGAGATCATGAGTTCGGCGACCATGTCGGAATCGCGCAGGTCCTCCCCGGTGATGCGCTCCAACGTCGCGGCCACCGCACGCATGACATCGTCGAAGACCTTCCAGCCGTAGATCTCCTCGATCTTCGAGTACTTGACCACGTTGAGACACAGGAGCGAGATCTCGCCTCGCTCGTCGAGGAGGTTCTCTATCCGTGGGAAGAGCAGCGGCGTCGTCGGGAGCCCGGTCACCGGGTCGAACAGGAGCCTCCTGATCTCCGGGTGCTCCCTGAGCGCGTCGGCGAACTCGAGCCACGACTCGAGCAGGTAGTCGTGGTAGTCGTGCCGCTCGTACATCACATCCACCCCTCCATCACCGTGCGTACGCCACTCGAAGGGTCGCCACACCATTCGGTCCGAGTGGGACGCCGAAGGACGCGCCATCCACCTCGACCGGCTGTCCACCACGCACATCCGATACGCGTGCCACGACGCGCTCGAAGCTGAGTGTGACCGTCCCGTCGCCGTCATTGTGACGCATCGCGATGACGATGTCGTCCTCCTCGCCGAGGAGATGCGCTACCTCGACCTCGGCGGTATCACAGCGTACCATCGCGCCCGCACCTGCGGCGCGCCCGATCGCGCCATAGACCTCGCGGAGCAGCCGCCGCACCTCCTCGGGCGCCGCCCAGGGGTCGTTCTGCGCGAGCGCACGTTCGACCGGCGTCGCGATGAGCACCGCCTTGCCCTGCCCGTACTCATGGAGCGTGACGAGCGGCGAGCCCGTCGCATCGGTGGCGATGACGAGCGCGCCACGCACGGAGAGCGTCGCGTGATGCGGCAGCCGCATGCGGGCATCGAACGACCGCAGTCCACCGAGCACGCCCGCTTGAGCCACCCGACACGACAGCCGTTCACGGGGGCCCGCATCACCGAGGAACTCGACGCCGAAGATCTCACGTACGGCAGGATCCGCGTCGCCGCCACCGTACGAGAGGACGACCGAGCCTCCGCCTTGGACGAACGCAGCGAGTGCGCGCCACGTCTCAGGTGCGAGCCGCATCGCTGAAGGGACGAAGAGCGCCTGGTGGGCCTCCATCGGGTCGCCCTCGCGCAGCAACGCAGCGGGGATACCGGCCTCCTTCGCAGCGATGTACGACTGGAGGTACGCCCTAGGGCCGTACAGACCGGCCAACGACGGCAGCGGCTCGTACCGCTCCGCGGGGATGAACACCGCGGCACGCTCCGGTGCGAGCGCGTACCGCTCGGGGTCGATGCGCGCGACGACCTGCGCGAATGCGCTCACCTCCTTGAGGACGGGCTTCGGCTCACCCTGTGCGTCCACCACACCCACGAGAGCCTCGAAGGGGTCGCGGAAGTACGGCTCCCGCCGCTCCGTCTCAAGATCGCGCCACCGCCGCAGCATCACGCCACGCGCTCGGTTCATGAGAGCGGAGTACAGCGCCGTGCGCACGCACGTCGCCTCCTCGCCCACGGAGTGGTCGAGCGACTCGACGCCGATACCGTCCGCGATCACCGGCAGGTCGCGGGCAGCCGAGCGAACGAGGAAGCCCTCGATGTACGTCGAGGGACCGAAGGTGACGGGCCCCTCCGCCACGTAGGCGCGATACGGCGCCGTGAGGTGACTCACGACCATCTCCGCGAGGTCGAGTGCCGACCGCGCATCGATGCCCGTCTCGCGCATGAACGTCTCAGGGTCGATGCTCAGCATGATCGGCCGCTCGGTATCGATCTCCCGGATGGCCTCGCGCAACGTGAGGACCCACCGCTCGAGGTCCTCCTCGGAGCGGAAGCGCGTGCAGAACGCCTCGTTCGCAAGGTCCCAGGCGATGATGGCGCTCGACTGGCGATACCGGTTCACGATGCGCTGCACCAGCGCCGTCTCCCGTTGGAGGAGGTACTCGTCGGTGCGCGGATCACGCCCCTTGCCCCACACGACATCGGTGAGCTCCGAGAGTCGGTCGTCCGCGAACAGGCACACGATCACATCGAGGCCGTGCCGCCTCGCCGCGTCGATGACGCCATCGAGACGCTCGAACATCTCCTCGTCGTACTGGCCCACTTGCGGCTCGAGGCACCGCCACGAACAGAAGAGCCGCACGACCCCGACGCGAGCCGCGGCCATCGCCGCGAAGTCCTCGTCGAGGTCACGCGCGTACCACTCGTCCGGAGACCGGCGCTCCTCATCGAGCGGATAGCAGTCCACGCCGATCCAGAACCACGGGGCGGACCGCGCGGAGGTGGGCTCCTCGCTCACAGCGGGATCCTCGAATCGACCGCCATCGCGGTCATCCTCGCTCATGCCCCACCTCCCCGCAGGTAGTCGTCGAAGAGGCCCCAGAACAGCCCCTGGCGACGCGTGTCATAGTAGGCGGCGCGCCTGATCTGCCACTGCGCCTCCGCGTACGACCCTTCGGTGAAGCGCACGGCCGCCAGCCCGAAGCGCGCGCGCACGCACGCGGGGTCGAGCCGTACCGCCGTCCGGTACGCCTGCTTCGCTTGCGCGTAGCGCTGCAGTTGGAGGAGAGCCTCACCGAGCAGGACGTGGACGAGCGCGTGGCGTGGTGCGGCCTTCGCGAGCGCGAGGAAGACGCGCGCGGTGTGCAGCGCGAGCCCCTGCGTGCGCGAGTACACGACGCCGAGGGTGTACAGTGCGGCGGTCGAGGTCGTGTCGATCTGGAGCGCCTTGAGCGCGCAGGCCATCGCCTCGACGTGCGCCTCCTGCTTGAGGTAGATGTACGCCGCGAGCGTGAGAGCCTCGCTCGCATGCGGGTCCTCGTCAATGACGCTCCTGACGAGCTCGCCCCCTCCGAGCAGGTCGTCCTGCACCATGAGCCTCCGCGCCTCCTGCAGGCGCGCTGCGCGATCGTCGCCGTGATCAGCAGGGCCGCCGCTCGCCATCGCGAGACCATCGGCATCGTCGGCGACACCGCGCGCTTCATCCACGAGGGCGAAGAAGAGCTCGTCCTGACTCGGGTCGAGAGCACCTGCGGTCCTGAAGCGCGGGAGGGCCGTGGCCACCCCCTCCTTCTTGAGCGAGGCGATGGCCAGGTTGTAGTGAGCGCGTGCAGCCTTCGGATCGATCTCGAGCGCTCGCTGCCAGCTCTCCTCGGCCTCCTCGTCGAAGGCAGCAGCCGAGAAGGCCTCCCCCAACTGCACGTGCGCCATGACGAGATCCGGTCGGACCTCTGCGAGCTCGTGCCACACGAGGACCGATTGGTCCCACATCCCGCCGCGCCGGTCGTAGGCGAGTCCGAGCGCGAGGTAGGCCGGCGCGCAGTCCGGGTCGATCTCGATGGCCTGCGTGGCAGCGTCGATGGCCTCGTCGTAGAAGTCCTCCTCGAGCATGAGGTTCGCGAGCAGTGCGTGCGTCGCCGGATCGCGCTCGTCGATGGCGAGCGCCTCATAGCACGCCCGGACCGCCTCGGCCACGCGTCCCTGCCGTGCGAGCCCCTCGGCGACGAGGGCCTGTCCGACACGCTCGCTCACGCGCGTCCCCCTCTGAGCAGGTCCGTGCGCACGCGCGCGAGGACCTTGAGCGCGCCCTCGGCGCTCGTGATGACCCCGTTCGCACCCACCTCACGCGCCAAGCGCAGGTCGGTCGCGAACGGACCGCCACCGACGAGCAGGACCACGTCGCCACGGCCCTCGCTCTCCAGCATCTCTCGCACACGCCTGACCGATCGCGCGGTCGCCATCATCTCAGCGAACACGATGACGATGCGGGAACCCGTCTCGCCGATGCGTTCGACGATGTCAGCGGGTCGCACATCGCAGCCGAGGTCGTTCACGCGGTAGCCGGCCTGCTTGAGAGCGCCAGCCACGATGTTCTTCATGACCGTGTGGCGATCCCGGTGCATGACCGCCACGAGGACCGTGATGCCCGTGTCGGGACGGAGGACCGGCGGGATCACGAAAGAGATGACCTGCTCGGCGATCACAGCGGCTTGCGTGAAGGCGACCTCGTCGATGGTGCCCTCTGCCCACGCCCCGCCGAGCAGCGCCAGGGCAGGGACGTACGATATGTCGAACAGGTCCTTCTGCGCGACACCGTTCGCTCGCACCCGTTCGACGATCTTGATGGCGCTCGCTGGGTCCTGGTCCACGAACGCCTGATAGAGCCGAGCGGCCTGGTCGATCGCCACGCGAACGCCTCCCGGATCAGCCTGTCATCCGTCCCAGTATGCCAGACGCGCGCCCGCGTCGTTTCGCGCTGGTAGCGGCGGTGGGAGTCGAACCCACACGGCCTTTCGGCCAGAGGCTTTTAAGGCCCCCTCCTGTACCAGTTCGGATACGCCGCCTCACGTACCCTCGCCACCTGCAGCGCCACCGCAGTGTGCGAGGAGGATGCCGTACAGGATATCGTGCTCGCTCACGAGCGTCGAATCGAGACCGGCGAGCGACAACGCGACCTCGAGGATGAGCGTCCCCGCAACGATGACGCCCGCTCGCTCGGGTTCGAGCCCCCTGACGTGCTGCCGCTCCGCGAGCGGCAGCGACGCGAGATGCTCCCGCATCCCCGCGATCGCGTCGAGCGGCAGGCGGTACCCGTGCACGCGACCAGGGTCGTACGGCTCGAGGCCCTGGTGGATGGCCGCGAGCGATGTCGCCGTGCCGGCCACCGCGATCATCTGACGCGGCGGTACAGGGAGACGAGCGATGAAGTCCCCGATGGTCCGCCTGATGCGGCTCATCGCGCGTGCGACCTCGTGTCCGGTGGGCGGATCGCTCCGCAGGTCGAGCTCCGTGACGCGCTTCGACCCGACGTCGAACGAGCGCGCGCACCGGATGCAAGCCCCCCGTGGCCCAGGCGACCCGAGGACGAGCTCCGTCGATCCCCCGCCGACATCCACGACGAGCGTATCGGGGCTGCCGAGCTCGAAGGTCGCGCCGAGGAACGTGAGTGCCGCCTCCTCGTCCCCGGAGATGATGCGCGGCTCGCAGCCGACAGCGGCGAGCCGGGCGAGGAAGTCATCGCTGTTCCCCGCATCGCGCGACGCACTCGTGGCCACCGCGTGCACTGTCTGCACGTCCAGCGACCGAGCCTCTCGTAGGAACGACGCGACGGTGCTCGCAACGCGCTCGATGCCCGCAGCTGAGAGCTCACCCGTCCGCGTCCAGCCGTCGCCGAGCTGCGTGATCACCGAGCGGCGCACGATCTCGCGCACTCCGAGCTCATCCACGTCCGCAACGAGCAGACGCGTGGTGACCGTGCCGATGTCGATCGCCGCACAGCGCACACTCATCGACCCTCCTTCCAGCGGTCGCACTCCACGGAGGGGCATGAACGCCCGTGCTCGTCGAGGAAGGCATCGCCGACCGGGTCCGCGATGCCGGCGAGCGCAGCTGCGACGTGCACGTGCACGCACTTGACATGGAGAGGATCCGGCGAACCCCCGATGCTCACCTCGGAGCACGCATCCCGCCCGCCGCTCTCACGGGCGCGGGCGGCACGGTATGCGGCGTCAGCGATGCGCATGGCTGACGCGAGCTCGTCGTCGTGCGACAGTCGCTCGGTCCACGCGGCTCCGAGGCCCGCTGACTCCGCGCGGGCCACACGCCCGACGAGCCACGGGCAGGTGAGGTAGTGCAGCGTGGGGAATGGCGTGTCGCCCTCGATGACCGACGGCGACGTGATGACCTGCGGATAGCCGTGGGGACAGCGCACCGACACGTGCCAGGGACGGCGTGGAGACCGCCCGAGCTGCCAGCACACGATCAGCTCATCGCTCGCGCTCACTTCACTCCGAAGATCGAGTCGAGTATCACGATCCACACCGAGGTCGAGGGCTCGATGCTGCGTGCCAGGGACGGCACCCATGCATCCGGCGATGAGGTGGACTCGGCGTCGGTGACGATGTAAAGCTGCTCCCCCTCGCGGGTCAGACCGAGCCGTTCACGAGCGAGCGCCTCGACCCCCTCCGGCGTCTTGAGGTGCTCGACCTCGGCGCGTAGAGCGGCATTGCGCTGCTCGAGTGCCACGAGCTCCTGTTGGAGTGTCTGACGTTGCCGCTCGGACCGGTACTGGAGCCGCAGGACGGGGTAGATCGCCCATGCCACGAGCACGATGCCGATCGTGATCAGGACGAGCGCTCGACGGCTCCGAGGTCGGCTCCTGGAAGAGGTTCGCCGGTGCGCCGTGCGCCTCCTGGAGGACGCGCCGACAGACGCCCTCGAAGCAGTCCTCCTGCGTGAGGAGGTCCGTCGGGCGTCCGCTCGAGCCCCGTTCTTCGTCTGGCGTGCTGCGCTCATGACCCCGTAGGACGTGCTGCGAGAAGGCTGGCGGACCCGTGCGGCACTGCCGCACGCTCGCATCATAGCACGATGGCGACACGGTGCGCACGCCGCCTCGACCTGAGGTCGAGCTTCAGGTCGCGGGTACGCGACTGACTTGGATGAGGTTCGTCGTACCGGGGACCCCCACGGCGACGCCGCCCGTGAAGGCGACCAGGTCACCAGGCCGCGCATGCCCGCTGCTCACGACCGCTGCACGTGCGTGCGCAAGCATCTCATCGATGCTTCCGTGCTGCGGCACGACGAGCGGCTCGACACCCCAGACGAGGGCGAGCCTGCGCGCCACGACGGCATCCGGCGTCGCCGCCACGATGCGTGTCCCGGGTCGGTGGGCTGCGATCGCGCGCGCCGTCGCCCCCGACTGCGTCGCCGTGACGATGGCCGCGAGATCGAGCCTCTCGGCGATGTCGCACACCGCCGAGCTCACCGCCATCGTCACGTCGTCCCGGGCGGCTCGAGCCAGGGCGAGCGACGCGGCCTCGCCACGCTCAGCCTCCGCAGCGCGAACGATGCGCGCCATCGTCTCGACGGCAGCGATCGGATGGGCGCCCACGGCCGTCTCCCCTGAGAGCATGACGGCGTCGACCTGCTCGAAGATGGCGTTCGCCACGTCGGAGGCCTCGGCTCGCGTGGGGCGCGGAGCGCTCGTCATGGACTCCAGCATCTGTGTAGCCACGATCACCGGTACGCCGTGCGAACGTGCGAGGCGTACGACACGACGTTGGATGATGGGGACCTGCTCGGTCGCCGTCTCGACACCGAGATCCCCGCGCGCGACCATCACCGCATCCGCGCAGGCGACCACACGGTCGAGGTCGTCGAGCGCCTCGGCCTTCTCGACCTTCGCGACGATCGGGACCCGGCGCTCGCCCATGAGCACCCGGAGCCTCTCGACGTCGTCAGCGCTGCGCACGAACGACTGCGCCACCCAATCGACACCGGCCTCGCAACCCCAGGCGAGGTCCTCGACATCCTTGCTCGTGATCGCATCGATGCGTAGCCGTACACCGGGGACGTTGACGCCTTTATGCGACGAGACGGGCCCGCCGGTCACCACCCGGGTGAGCACGCCCGCGCTGCCGCTACCAACGACCTCCAGCTCGATGCGCCCATCATCGATGAGCACCCGTGCGCCCGGAACGAGGTCCGCAAGGATCTCCTCATGTGAGACGCACAGGCGCTCCGCATCGCCGACGAAGTGTCCCTCACCTATCGTGACGGTCGCACCCTGCTCGAGCACCGTCCCCGGCGCGACCTCGCCGATCCTGAGCTTCGGGCCGCCGAGGTCGAGGAGCACGGCGACGTGCTCGCGGAGTGCCTGGGAGACCGCTCGCACGGTCGCGAGACGGCGCTCGAGGTCATCACGGGTCCCGTGCGACGCATTGAGTCGAGCCACGCGCATGCCGCCGCGCACCATCGCCTCGAGCGTGTCGGCGGATTCGCACGCGGGCCCGATCGTCGCGATGATCTTCGTACGCACACTCATCACACCCTTCGTGTCCACACACTCGCACCATACCCCAACGCGGGTCATCCCGTCGGCCCACCCGATGACCCGCGAGGCGACGTCGATCCACGGTGGATGTTTATACGCGCGAAGAGCGCGGTATATACGTTGGTGCTCAGAAGATGTGATATGGCAGGACTTAGGTTGTAGGAGGTGGTGACGTATGGCGATCGTGCGTTGGGATCCGTTCGGTGAGCTCATGAGCATCCAGCGTGAGATGGAGCGGCTCTTCGGGCGCCTGGGCCTCGGGAGGCTTGCTCCCACCACGGGCGAGGAGTTCACCTGGATGCCGCGCATCGACGTCAAGACGACCGGGGACGACATGGTGATCTATGCCGAGCTGCCCGGTCTTGACCGCGATGACATCACGGTCGAGGTCACGGACGGTGTGCTCACCATCAAGGGCGAGCGCAAGAGCGAGACCGAACGCAGCGACGAGGGCTGGCTCATCCGCGAGCGCAGCTACGGTACGTTCGAGCGGTCGCTGGCGCTGCCCGAGGGCGTCGACCCGGAGCGGATCGTCGCCGATTACCGCGACGGCATCCTGGAGGTGCGCGTGCCGAAGGCGGCGGCGGCTCTCAAGCCGAAGACACACCGCATCGCTCTTGGCTCAGGCGAGAAGAAGCGCGAGAAGCACGCTGCGTAGCGAGCAGCTCGCCACTTCGCGACTCGAGCGCCCTCACAGGGCGCTCGTTCACATTCGGGGACCACGTGGCTGGACGCGTCCGGATCGGTACGTGCGGGTTCGCCTACCGCCACTGGGCGGGCGGCGTCTTCTACCCTGCAGGCTGCCCCCCGGAGGCATACCTGAGCCACTACGCCACCTGCTTCGACATCGTCGAGGTGAACGCGACGTTCTACCACCTGCCCAGCGAGGCAACGCTCAGGAGGTGGCACGACGCGACGCCCGCTCACTTCTCGTTCATCGTCAAGGGTAGCCGTCTCATCACCCACCGGCTGCGCCTCCGCGACGCCGGTGCCGCGCTCGAGACCTTCGCGCATCGGCTCGCGTCACTCGACAGCAAGCTCGAGGCCGTCCTCTGGCAGACGCCACCGTCGCTCGTGATCGAACCTGCCGTCCTCCGAAGCTTCTGCGAATGGTGCGCGCAGGCGCTCCCCGCCTGTCGACACGCGTTCGAGTTCCGCCACGAGAGCGGCTGCTCGCATGCGGTCTCCGCGATCCTCGCCGCACACGGGTACGCGACCGTGATCGCCGACCCACCACGACTGCCGCATGTGCCGCCCAGCGAACGTGCGCCGTTCGCGTACGTGCGGCTGCACCGCGATGCCACGACCCCGGACGGTGGCTACACGGAAGCGCACCTGCGTGCGTGGGCCGCCCGCGTCGCGCGGATGGCAGCCGCGGGAGACGACGTGTACGTGCTGTTCAACAACGACTGGGCCGGCCGCGCACCCCACGACGCGCTGTTCCTGATGGCTCTTCTCGCTGGGAGGATCTAGCGCGAGACGCGCAACGCCCCCCAACCGAGGTATGCACCGCTCCCGCCGAGTTCGTCCTCGATCCTGAGCAGCTGGTTGTACTTGGCCACGCGGTCGCTCCTGGCCGGCGCGCCGGTCTTGATCTGGCCAGCGTTGACGGCGACCGCCACGTCCGCGATCGTCGTATCCTCGGTCTCGCCGGAGCGGTGGGAGATCACCGTCGCGTAGCCTGCCCGATGAGCCAGCTCGATGGTGTCCAACGTCTCGGTGAGCGTGCCGATCTGGTTGAGCTTGATGAGGATCGCGTTCGCGACGCCCGACCCGATGCCGCGCGAGAGACGCTCGACGTTCGTTACGAAGATGTCGTCACCCACGAGCTGGATGGATCCGCCGAGGCGCTCGGTGAGCAGGCGCCAGCCCTCCCAGTCCTCCTCCGCCATACCGTCCTCGATCGAGACGATCGGGTAACGTGCGACGAGGTCCTCATAGAACGCGACCATCTCCTCGCGCGTCAGTTCGCGGCCCTCGCCAGCGAGGACGTACAGCCCCCGCTCCGCGTCGAAGAACTCGGATGATGCCGGGTCGAGCGCGAGCGCCACGTCCTCGCCAGGTGTGTAGCCCGCCTGCTCGATGGCCTCGATGATGACGCGGATCGCGTCCTCGTTGCTCTCGAGGTTCGGCGCGAAGCCACCCTCGTCACCGACACCGCAGGACAGCCCTCGACCCTTGAGCACACCCTTGAGCGTGTGGTAGACCTCCGCGCACGTCCGCAACCCCTCAGCGAACGTCTGCGCCCCGAGCGGCATGACCATGAACTCCTGGAGGTCGACGTTATTGTCGGCATGCACGCCACCGTTGAGGATGTTCATCATCGGCACGGGCAGCACGTGCGCGTTCGCGCCGCCGATGTAGCTGAACAGCGTGAGTTCGCAGCTGTCGGCTGCCGCCTTCGCCGCGGCGAGCGAGACCCCGAGGATGGCGTTCGCACCGAGCCTCGACTTGTTCGGCGTCCCGTCGAGCTCGATGAGGATTGCATCCAGCGCACGCTGGTCAGTCGCATCCATGCCCATCACCTCGGGCGCGATCACCTCGTTGACATTGCGAACCGCCTCGCGCACGCCCTTGCCGAGGTATCGGCTCGCATCGCCATCGCGCAGCTCGACCGCTTCGAACGCTCCCGTCGAGGCACCGGACGGCACCGCGGCTCGGCCCCAGCTGCCGTCATCGAGGATGACCTCGACCTCGACCGTCGGGTTCCCTCGGGAGTCGAGGATCTCGCGTGCGTACACATCGGTGATGTGGCTCATGACGTCTCAGCTCCTTCGCTTCCGTCCTCGCCGCGTGGCGTGACCTCCGTCTCCTTCGCGAGCGCCCAGAGGCGCTCGTATTCCTCGGTTCGCAGCCCGCGCACATCCGTGCCCATCTCGGCGGCCCGCGCCTCCATCGCTTCGAAGCGTCTCTTGAACTTCGCGCACGTGCCGCGTAGCGCCACCTCCGCATCGATGCCGAGGTGTCGTGCGACGTTGACGATGGTGAACAGCAGGTCGCCGACCTCGTCAGCGGCTTCGGGCGAGCCGGGCGGGCACGCCTTGAGCTCCGCGATCTCCTCGGCAACCTTGTCGAGGACGCCCTCGATGCCGTCCCACTCGAAGCCTGCAGCCGCGGCACGCCTCGAGAGCTTCTGCGCGTACATGAGCGCGGGGAGTGCCGGAGTGACGCCTGCGAGCACGCCACCCTCAGCCGCTCCGGCACCCTCGCGTTCCTCGTGCTTGATGGCCTCCCAGTTCGCCATGACCTGGGCGGCGTCATCGACGCGAACCGCGCCGAAGACGTGTGGGTGACGCCTGCGGATCTTGGCGATGATGTTCGCGACGACATCGTCGATGGTGAAAGCTCCCGCCTCAGCCCCGATCTGCGCGTGCAGCACCACCTGCAGCAGCACGTCGCCGAGCTCGTCGGCGAGACCGTCGAGGTCGTCCATCTGGATCGCATGGACGGCCTCGTACGCCTCCTCGATCATGTGCTTCGCGAGCGTCTCATGCGTCTGCTCGCGATCCCAGGGGCAACCGTCCGGTCCGCGCAGTACCCGGACGATGCGGACGAGCTCGTCGAAGCCACCTGGTGGCTCGATGCGTGAGGGTGCGACGAACAGGGCGGCATCGCGACAGGCACCTTCGTATGCCGCGAGCTCACCGACACTCGACATGTCCAGCTCGAAGCCCCCGCTCACGCGACTCGTCGCGATCACGACGGTGTGCTCTGGAGCGAAGAAGGAGGCCAGACGCTTGCCCACCGCCCGCGCTACGACGGCATTGCTCACCCCCGTGACGATGAGGTGCATGTCGCGGACGAAGGCCGCTTCGCCGAGCGATTCGGCGTCGACGATCGTCACGTCCGCAGTGAGGTCGATGTCGAGCGCGAGGAGCAGGACCTGCAATGGCGACGAGACCGGGAAGATGCGCACCTCGCGGTCCGTGCGCGCGAGCAGCCCCGAGAGGACGCCCGCGCGGACGAACGGGTACCCAGCCGACACGAGCGCGACATCGGATCCGCTCGAGCGCTCGATGAGCGTCTCGACGATCAGCTCGGCCGGCGCATCGGCCGCAAGCCCGAGATCCGCGAACATCACCGGCGAGATGCCGAGCGCGCGGACGGTATCGGCGGCCACACCCTCGCCCGCGCAGATCACCTCGTCAGCTTCTCGTAGGCAGGCCACGGCACGCTCGTCGAGCGCGCCGCTGTCCGCGTGCTGTACACCGACGACCGCGATCGAGCCCATCACGCCCCCAGCTCACCCGTCCGTCAGTCGGGAGAGGCGCCAGAACCGCTCACGTCGACCTTGGCGAGCGTCGCGTCGAGGATCTCGATCTTCGCCGACGCCTTGAGCTTCTCCAGGAAGTCGGCCCACGCCTTCTGGCGCTGCTCCTGCTGGAGCGTCGCCTTGATGAGGTCGACGACCTTCTCGAAGGGCTGGATACCCGCCGGCTTCTCATCGGTCTTCTTGATGATGTGCCAGCCGAACTGCGACTTGACGAGCCCGCTGACCGCACCGACCTTGAGCTTGTCGGCCGCCTCCTTGAACTCCGTGACGTACCCGGACGTCGGGCCCATACCGAGGTCACCGCCCTGGTCCTTGGAGCCCGGGTCCTCGGAGTACTTCTTGGCGAGCGCCTGGAAGTCAGCACCGGCCTTGATCTCCGCGAGTACCTTCTCCGCCGTGGCCTTGTCCTCAGGCTTGAAGAGGATGTGGTACAGGTGCGCCTGCGCTTCCTGCGTGAACTGCGTCGACTTGTTCTTCTCGTAGTACTCCTTGGCCTGCTCGGTCGTGACCTCCGAGGCCGGAGCGACCTTGTCGTAGAGGAACTGATACGCCAACTGGTCCGCGATCGAACGCCTGATCTGCTCAATCGTCATGCCTGACTTCTGGACCGTCTCGTTGAACGTCTTCTCGTCCGGGTATCCTGCCTTGATCTCGGCGAGCTTGGCGTCGATCTCCTTGTCGGTGATCTTCGCGCCTTGCTTCTTGGCCTCCTGACGGACGAGGACCGCCTCGATCATCGAATCGAGGATCATGCGCTTGTACTGCAGGAACTGCGGGTCGTCCTCCTTGAGCGATGCGAACGTCATGTCCTGCTTCTTCACGACGTCGACGATGCCGTCGTACTCGGCGCGGGTGATGCGCTCGCCGTTCACCTTGGCGACAGCATCGCCACCGCCACAGCCTGCGGCGATGACCACGAGCGACAGCGCGACGGAAACAGCGACGATACGGATGGGGATGCTCACACGATCCTCCTCGACGTGGCGGCAGGCGGTGAGCCCACCGCGCCGGTTCATCTGTCCTCTTCTCGGACGTGCCGCGAGCCGCCGGCTCACGGACTCCGCAAGTATAGCATCACGCGACACCTGTGACCGACGGACCGCGCCAGGCGGCCATGACCCCCGCTGCGGGCGACCATCTCACGACCTTGCGCTCGCGAGCGCAGCTTCGATCGCGTGCAGCGCGCGGAGCGCACACGCGAGCGGCACTTCGCCCGTCTCGCACGGCATGAAGACCGTCCCCTTGGGCTCGACGACCGCCCCCCGTGCGGCGAGCTCTCCGCGGGCGGCGCTCGCGAGCGAGAGACCCTCGATGCGAAGACGCCGCCGGATGAGGGCGAGCGACGTGATGCCGAGCACGTTCGCGCGGATGCGGATGCTCGCGATGGTGATGAGGTTCCGCGCCTGTTCGGGCAGCGGACCGTAGCGGTCCTCGAGCGACGCGCGCACGGCTTCGAGCGCCGCCTCGTCGGGAGCGGTCGCGATCCGGCGGTACGCGAGTACGCGCTCGTCGACGGCCGGCAGGTACTCCTCGGGAAGGAAGGCGGCGACCGGCAGATCGACCTTCGTCTCGCTCCTGCGTGGTATCGACTCGCCCGTGAGTTCGGCGACCGCGTCCTTGAGCATCTCGGCGTACAGGTCGAACCCGACCGCGCTGACGTGCCCGCTCTGTTCCGCGCCCAGCAGCGACCCCGCCCCGCGGATCTCGAGGTCACGCATCGCGATCTTGATGCCGGCACCGAGCTCGGTGTGCTCCCCCACGGCTGTGAGGCGTTCGTACGCCTCGCTCGTGAGCGCAGCGGCACTCGGGAAGAGAAAGTACGCGAAGGCGCGCACGTGGCTCCGCCCTACGCGCCCCTTGAGCTGGTAGAGCTGAGCGAGACCGAGGCGCTGCGCGTCCTCGATGATGAGCGTGTTGGTGTGCGGGTTGTCGATGCCGCTCTCGATGATGGTCGTCGCGACGAGCACGTCGATCTCGCCCGCTGCGAATCGCTCCATGACGCTCTCGAGCTCGCGCTCGGACATCCGACCGTGAGCCACCCCGATACGGGCTTCGGGCACGGCTGTCCGCACCCGCTCGATGGCCGCATCGATCATCTTGACCCGGTTCGAGACGTAGTACACCTGCCCGCCACGCTCGAGCTCCGCGCGGATCGCCCGCGCCACGAGCTCCGAGTCGTACTCCCCGACGTGCACCCGCACCGGGAAGCGGTTCGGCGGCGGCGTGTCGATGATCGAGAAGTCGCGCACACCCGCGAGGGACATCTGCAGCGTGCGCGGGATGGGCGTGGCGGTGAGTGCGAGCACGTCCACCTGCTCGCGCAGGTGCTTAAGGTGCTCCTTGTGCTCGACACCGAACCGCTGTTCCTCATCGATGATGACGAGCCCGAGGTCCCTCGGTGTGACGTCAGGCGAGAGCAGCCGATGCGTCCCGATGAGCACGTCGACCTCCCCCGAGGCGAAACCCTCGAGCACCAGTTGCTGCTCTCGCTTCGAGCGGAAGCGCGAGAGCACCTCGACGCGCACCGGGAAGGGCGCGAACCGCTCCGAGAACGTCGTGAAGTGCTGCTGCGCGAGAATCGTCGTCGGGCAGAGCACCATGACCTGCTTGCCATCCTGCACGGCTTTGAAGGCGGCACGGATCGCCACCTCGGTCTTGCCGTACCCCACGTCACCGCACACGAGCCGATCCATGGGGCGCTCGGATTCCATGTCAGCCTTCACGTCCGCGATCGCGGCGAGCTGGTCCGGCGTCTCCTCGTACGGGAACGCCGCCTCCATCTCCAGCTGCCACGGGGTGTCGGGCGAGAACGCGTGGCCCTTGACCGTAGCGCGCCGGGCGTACAGCTCCACGAGGTCGAACGCGAGCTTCCGAGCAGCGCTGCGCGCACGCGTCGTCGCCCGCTCCCAATCGGCTGTGTTCAACCGCGTGAGACGTGGCGCCGCCCCTTCGGGGCCGACGTACTTGGTGACCCGGTCGAGCTGTTCGATCGGAACGTACAGCTTGTCGCCCTTGGCGTACTCGAGCACGAGGTAGTCGCGCTCGACACCGAAGACCTCGCGGCGCGTCATCTCCGTGAACAGCGCGATGCCGTGGGTCGCGTGGACGACGTAGTCGCCTGGCTTGAACGAGAACGTGAGTCGCGTCGAGTCCTCGACGGCCCCGCTGGCACGAGCGGACCGCGGCGCGACATCGGCCGTGCTCACGAGCGCGAACCGCGCAGCCGCGACGACGAAACCGGAGGGGACGTCAGCCTCCAGCACACGCACGACGCGGGGCGCCGGGTGCGCGTCAGGGTGCGCCACGAGGTCGGTGACCGAGATACCCGCGTCCGTGAGCGCAGCGACCATCGTGCGCCTCGACGCATGGTCGCGCGCGGCCACGACGACCTCGGTGCCCGTCGAGAGGAGCCCCCGCACGCCCTGGGCGAACGCGGCTGCGCCACCAGCGACCCGCGGCTTCGAGGCGACCACCTCGCCATCCACGCCAAGACCCGCTCGCCGCACGGAAAGAAGCGTGAGGCGCTGGCGCCCACCGAGGTCCACCTCCGAGGGCGACCGGTACAGCCCCGCGATCCTGACACCGGCCTCGGCGGCTTTCGCGGTCACCTCCTCGTGATGCCGCTGGAGGTCATCGAAGAGCGACCGCGGCTCAACGACCACGATGAGCGCGCGCGGGGAGACGTGGTCGAGCAGTGCACCCGGCCGCTTGTACAGCACCGGGAGGTACCGCTCCACGCCGTTGAAGTACACTCCCTGCTCGATGCGCTCGAGATCGAAGGCGACACGCTCGTCGGTGCGCGCGCGCTCAGCGAGCGCCGCACGCGCGTTGCCCGCAGCGCGCGCCCCCAGCGCCACCTCACGACACGCGAACACCTCGATGCGATCGACCTGGCCGATCGTCTGTTGCGTGCTCGGGACGTACCGCGAGAGCCGCTCGACCTCATCCCCGAAGAACTCCGCTCGCACGGGGTGCGCCGCGTCAGGTCCGAAGACATCGAGCGTCCCGCCGCGCAGGGCGAACTGGCCTCGTTCTCGAGCCACGTCCACACGCTCGAAGCCCATCCGTGCGAGCCGCTCAGCTGCCTCCATCGGGTCCAACTCAGCTCCCCGTTCGAGCACGAGAGGCTCGAAGACGTGCGCCCCCTGCGGCGGCAGTGCCCGCAACAGCGCACGCGCGCTCGTCACGACCGCGCAGGGCACGCCACGGTCGAGCGCGTTGAGCGCACGCGCTCGTCTGCCCACGACCTCGAGATCGGGCTGCCGATCCTCCCAGGGCAGATCCGTGCGCAGCGGGAGCGTCAGCACGCCACCACCCGGCCAGAACAGCTCGAGCTCACGAGCGAACCGGCGAGCCGCATCCTCGCCGGGTACGACGACGAGGACCGGACGCGCCATCCCGCCCGCGAGCGCAGCGACGAGCGCCGTGCGCACGATGCCGGGGGCGACGAGCGCGACATCCCGACCCGCATCGAGCGCCTCGCGCGCACGCATGACGGTCGCATCGCGCGCCAGCGCGGCGGGAACGATGGCATCCAGACGCATCCAGGACCTCACGATGATCGATCGGCAGCACGAAGACCCGCGACCGGGATGCGGCGCGGGGTCGTTCGAGGGTACCATCGTTGCGCACCCTGATGCGAGAGGAGCGATCCGCATGGACGAACGCGCACGCGCCGGGGAGATCCTCCGGCGCCTGACCGAGGCGTACCCGGACGCGCACATCATGCTGCGCTACGCCGATCCATTCCAGCTCCTCGTGGCGGTCATGCTCTCGGCACAGACGACCGACGTCACGGTGAACAAGGTGACGCCGGCTCTCTTCGAGCGTTATCCGACGTCAGAGGCGCTCGCGCAGGCTGAGATCGACGACGTGGAGCGACTCATCCACTCGACGGGCTTCTTCCGCAACAAGGCCAAGAACATCGTTGCGGCCGCGCGGATCATCGCAGACGAATACGGCGGCGTCGTCCCTGACACGATGGAAGACCTCACACGCCTGCCAGGTGTCGCTCGTAAGACCGCCAACATCGTGCTGTACAACGCCTTCGGCAAGACCGAAGGCATCGCGGTGGACACGCACGTCTTGAGACTCGCGCAGCGCCTCGGCTTGAGCAGCGCGAAGGACCCCGAGAAGGTCGAGGCGGACCTCATGCCCCTGTTCCCCGAAGCGGAATGGGGGTCGCTCACGTACAAGCTCATCGACCACGGTCGAGCCATCTGCGACGCGAAGCGTCCCGTGTGCGGCGCGTGCGTGCTCGCCGAGTTGTGCCCCAGCGCATTCGCGGTCAAGGGATGGCGCGACACGCCGTAGCGCGTGCTCGCGACCGATCGTTACGTGAGGAGCGCTGCGACGAGTGCGCCGATGAGGATGGCGGGCAGGAGGTTGCCGACCGGCAGCCGCTTGATGCCGGAGAGGTCGAAGCCGATCGCGAGGATGAGCGCGCCTCCGATGAGCTCGATGGCGAAGACGACCGGATCGGTCACGTACGCCTGGATGCTGTGTGCCCCGAGCGCGAGACCGCCCTGGACGAGCGCGATGGGGATGACCGACAGGCCCACCCCGACTCCGAGCGTCGTGGCCAGCGCGAGCGCTGCGATGCCATCCAGGAGCGCCTTGAGGTAGAGCAGCGACGGGTCGCCGAGTCCGTCCTGGATCGAACCGAGGATGGTCATCGCGCCGACACAGAACAGCAAGGACGCCGTCACGAACCCTTCGACGAGGTTGTGCCCCTTCTCACCGGGCTCGCTGGCGCGACCCGGAGCGAGTATCGGCACACGGGTCGCGAGCTCCTGGAGCCAGTGCCCGAAACGCTCGAGGCGGAACTCGATGCGCGCGGCCTCCCCCACGATGCCGCCGAGCGCGAGCGAACCGACGAGGACGAGCGCGGCATAGTCGCCGATGGCCGTGTCGCCGAGGTCGCGCAGCCCGCCGATCGCCATGGCCGCACCGATCACCGTGGTGGCCAGTCCTATCGCGACGAACGCGATGCGGCGGAACCGTTGGGCGATGAAGCGACCGAACAGCAGGCCCGCCGCGGTCCCCACGAGCACCGTCACGATGTTCACGACGACACCGATACCCGGCACGTCAGCCCTCCTCGTCTTCGAGCCAGAGCTCCTTGAGCTCGGCCGTGATGCGGTTGGCGCCTGGAGGCAACCCGACGTCCCGCCGCATCCTGCCACGGCGCTTCGCCGTCGGCACGCCGCTCGCGGCTTCAAAGACCGTCGCGGATGGACGGACCTTCGCGCCAGCCGCTTCCACCCGAGAACGCAACGCACGATCATCGGTTATGACGACCGTCCCTGGTCCGGCGAGCGCAACGATGACTTCATCGGCACTCACGTCGCCAGAGAAGCGGACCTCGATCGCACCCGCCTGCTCCGCGTATCCGTCGGAGTGACCGTCGAACACCACCGTGACACGTCCGGGCCCCAGGAGCGCCTCGGCGCGCACCGCAAGACGCCGCACGAGCGCGCCGCGCTGCTCTGGACCATCGAGCGCGACCGTCGCTGGGTCGGTCTTCGTCGCGTTGTAGCCGTCGATGATGAAGTGCAGGTCCCTCACCTCTCAGTGTCGGGATGCATGAGCCGCTCCACCCGCTCCTTGAGTGAGAGGAGCCAACGGGCGAGCTCGGGGTCCGTTCCCTCCAGCAGATCGAAGTACTGGATCGCACAGCCCTCGGGCGACAACGGCTCAACCCCGAGGTGCTCGACCGCGCGCCAGAAGATGCAACGCTCCCCCTCGCAGGCCACCCACTCGAGCCCGTTCGCCGCTCGAAGCTTGCACTCGCCGGCCATCACGTCTCCGTTCGTCAGACTGGGAAGAATCGTACCAGACGATACCGACGCACCACGATAGAGGAAGGATGTGTCACCATGCCGGATGCGGTCATGCCACAGGTCGGCGACGAGGCCCCGACCTTCGTCGCCCAGGCCACGGGTGGCGGGACGTTCGACCTCGCGGATCAGCGAGGACGGTGGGTGGTCCTGTACTTCTATCCCCGTGCGAACACACCCGGTTGAACGCACGAGGCGAAGGACTTCGAGGCTCATGCAGATGAGTTCAGGTCCTTGGACGCCCTCGTCGTGGGCGTGAGCGCCGATAAGCCTGAGGTCCAGCAGCGCTTCATCGACAAGTTCGACCTTCACTTCCCGATGATCTCGGACACCGACAAGCGCATCATCGACGCGTACGGGGCTCGTGCCGTCCTTGGTGTTGCCGCGACGCGATCGACCTTCCTCATCGACCCTGAGGGCCGCATCGCGTACGTCTGGCCGAAGGTGAAGGTGGAAGGCCACGCGAACGAGGTCGCTGCGAAGCTGCGCGAGCTTGCGGTCCGGAAGCCATGATACGGTCCTCCATACCCGTGGCTGTCGCCCGCGCGTGCCTTGCCGCCCTGCTCGTCCTAAGCGCGCTCATCGCCGGGTGTGCGCGCGAACAGCCACGCCCGCAGGCACCCACCGGCACGGCGACCGAGACGCGCTCGCCCGCTCCGTCGCATGACGAGAGCAGCCCACCGGCGTGGCCACCTCGCTTCTCACTTGAGAAGCGGTGGAGCGGCTTTGAGAATCCCGTGCAGGTGACCTTCGCGCCCGGAGAGCCGGATCGTCTGTTCGTCGTCGAACAGGGTGGCCGCATCCGTGTCATCGAAGGCGGGAGTGTGCGCCAGGAACCGTTCCTGGACATCTCCGGACTCGTGTCGGCCGGCGGTGAGCGTGGGCTGCTCGGGCTGGCGCTCGACCCGGACTTCGCCACGAGCGGGCTGTTCGTCGTCGACTACACGGACAAGAGCGGTGATACCATCATCGCCACGTATCGCGTGACGCCGGACGGTACTGCAGCCGACCCGGCCACCGCATCGATCCGCCTTCGCATCGAGCAGCCGTTCCCGAACCACAACGGCGGGCAGATCGCGTTCGGCCCCGACGGCTACCTGTACATCGGGACCGGCGACGGCGGTGGTGCAGGAGACCCGCAGGGCAACGCCCAGGACCCCGGGTCGTCGCTCGGTAAGATCCTCCGCATCGATGTCCGCTCGCGCGTGCTCCCGTACGGTATCCCGGACGATAACCCCTTCAGGAACCGGGAAGGGTACCGGCCCGAGATCTGGGCTCTCGGGCTGCGCAATCCTTGGCGCTTCTCCTTCGATCGCTCGACAGGCGACCTGTACATCGGGGACGTGGGACAGAAGCTGTGGGAGGAGATCGACGTGTCGCCTGCCGGGACGCCGGGCGGCGCCAATTTCGGCTGGAATCTGTTCGAGGGGACGCACCCGTATCCTCCTGGTGCTTCACGGGCTCGGGACCCGGAGCGCTACGTCGAGCCGGTCGTCGAGTACGGACACGACGTCGGGCGTTCTGTGACGGGCGGCTTCGTCTACCGAGGGTCGCGGATGCCGGCACTGCGAGGTGTGTACGTCTACGGCGACTACGTGACCGGGAGGATCTGGGCCCTCGCGCGGATCGATGGCGTCTGGCGAAACGAGCTCGTGCTCGACACGAACCTCAACATCTCCGCATTCGGCGAGGACGCAGCAGGTGAGCTCTACGTCGTCGACCACGCACGGGGGGACATCCACGCCATCGTCCCGTGAGGGTCAGCCACCCAGGATGCGGGAAGCCCCCTCAACGAACGCCTCCACGTCACCGTGCGTCGTGTCCCACGAGGTGACCCACCGCACCTCACCGACGCGTTCGTCCCAGACGTAGAAATCCGCGACAGCCTGCAGGTCTGCGACGCGCTCCTTCGGCACGATGGCGAAGACCTCGTTCGCCTGTACGGGCTGAGTGATGGTCACACCGGGTAGACCTGCCATGCCTTCCGCGAGCAAGCGGGCCATCGCATTCGCGTGTGCTGCGTTGCGCAACCACAGGTCGGTCCCGTAGAGCACCTCGAACTGCACGGCGATGAATCGCATCTTGGAGGCCAGCTGTGCGCTCTGCTTGCGGATGAAGCGGAACCCGTCCGCGAGGTCCGGCGAGAGGAAGACGACCGCCTCACCGTAGAGCAACCCGTTCTTCGTGCCTCCGAGAGAGACGACATCCACCCCCACGTCGGTCGTGATGTCAGCGAGGCCGCACCCGAGGTACGCAGCCGCATTCGCCAGCCGCGCACCGTCCATGTGCACGAGCAGCCCCCGCGCGTGGGCGGCGTCGGTGATGGCGCGCAGCTCGTCGGGTGTGTACACCGTGCCGTACTCGGTGGCCTGTGTGATCGACACGACGCGTGGCTGCGAGTGATGCTCGACACCGACACCGGCGATGGCAGCACCCAGTGCGTCCCGGCTGATCTTGCCGTCGGGACATGTCACCGTGATGACCTTGCCGCCCGTGAAGCGCTCCGGCGCGCCACACTCATCGACGTTTATGTGAGCCGTCACGGGGCAGATGACGGCATGGAACGGGCGCATCAGCGCCTGGAGTGCGGTCACGTTCGCGCCGGTGCCGTTGAAGACGAAGAAGGGTTCGGCAACATCCCCGAAGTGGCGCTTCAGGACCGCGAGCGCCCGCTCCGTCCAAGGATCGTACCCGTACGCGTGCGCATGGCCCACGTTGGCCCGTGCGAGGGCCTCGAGTACCACGGGATGGACCCCTGATGCGTTGTCGCTCGCGAACATGCGTCGCGCCATCAGTATTCCTCCTCCCGCAGACGCCGCGCACGAGCACCGAGCCATGCGCCTGCGGCCACCGTGAGACCGATGAGGCCGACGACGAGCTCAAGTGGGTCAGCGCGTTCGATCCGCTCCACACCGGGAGCCACGACCTCGAGGCTGGTGGCGTGCACGTCCATGTCACCGCCGTGCTCGGAGCACGCGACGTGGTAGACGCCCTCGACGCGCACGCGATCGCCCGTGTGGCGATACGAGCCCCACGTCGAGATGGCAGCCGCTGCGTCACGGTCGACGACGACGCCGATCGCGACTCCCCCATCGAGCACGTTCACCCAGACCCTGTCCGAGCCCGCATCCAGGGCCTCGCCGATCGCCTCGCCCTCGAACCGTACGAGCGCTCCGCTCTGGATGGCCATACGTGACGTGATCTGCTGGATCGTCACCGGTCTCACCTCCGCGGCATGCGCAGCCTGCGAGACCACGAGCACGAACGCGACGGCTATGGCCACCACTCTGCCCGTCATCGCCGCACACCCTTGACGACAGGCGCTGCGATGGATGCGATGAGCGCGAACAGGGCGATGAACTCGAGGCGTCCCGCCCACATCTGCACGATGTAGGTCACCTTGAGCAGTACGGGCATCGATGGCGAGGTGATGCCCGTCGAGAGTCCCACGTTCGCCGCAGCCGAGACCGACTCGAAGAGCGCCAAGTCCGCGGGATATCCGTACGCCGCCCCGATGAGCCCTCCCGTCACGTACGTCACGACGTACAACACACTCACCATCAAGGCATTCGAGAGCAGTTCGGGCGTGACCACCTGCTTGACGATGTGGTGGAACCGCACGAAGGTGACGGCGGTCGCTGGCGCCAGGGCCGCCTTCACGCGAGCCATGACCCCCTTGAGGACGAGGCTCACGCGGAGGGATTTGATCCCGCCGGCCGTGGAGGACGCCATGCCACCGAACGCCATCGCCAGCACCACCGCGATGAATGCCAGGCCGCCCACGTCCGTCGCCCACTGCGACGGGTAGAGCGTCTGGTGGCCGGTACCGGTGTTCGCCGAGACGATGTGGTACGCGCCCTTGCGGATGACCGCGCCAACATCCCCCAAGAGCGGTGTGGCAGCGAGCCCGAACGCGACCGCAGCCGTGAGGATCGCGATGTTGCTGGCGAGCGTGCGCACCTCCGTGTTCTTGAAGAGCTCGCGGCGGTCACCTCGCCAGATGTCCGCATGGAGGCTGAAATTGAGCGTCCCAGCGAGCATGAGCAGTGCCGTGATGGCTTCGAACGCTGGGCTGTGGTAGTAGCCAGCGTTCTGGGACTGTGGGCCGAAGCCGCCCGTATCGAAGGTGGCCACGGTCGCCCAGAACGCGTGGAGGGAGCCTCTGACGAAACCCATGCCGCGGCTCACGTTCAGCACCGTCAGGGCAGCCGTGCCGAGGACGACGTACACCGCGGTCACGAACCAGATGAACCGTGCGGTATGCATGACGTTCGGCATGATGCGCTCGTCGCGCCCCTCCGCGAAGTACAGCGAGACCGCCGCACTGCCGCGCGCCAGCGCGAACGAGAGGCCCGCGACGACGATCCCCTGACCGCCGAGCAGGTGGGTGAGGTGCCGCCACATGTTGTGGGACATGGCGAGGTGGTCGAGGTCCTGCACGAGCGTGAGTCCCGACGTCGTGAGGCCGGACATCGCATCGAACAAGGCGTCGAGGAAGCTGCCATAGTGTCCCGATAGTGCGAGCGGGACCGCCCCGAACACCGCAGCCACGAACCATCCCGCAGCGGTGACGATGAGCGCATTGGGCGTGTTCAGCTGAGCGCTCCTCGGTGCGGCCTGCATGAGCAGTGCGCCCGTCGCCAGCGCGATACCGACCCCCGCGAGGTAGTCAGCCGCGGGTGCCCACTCGCCGAGCGCGATCGCCGTGATGAGGGGCACGCACATAATGAGCGCGAGACCCCCCGTGAGCATGCCGAGGTAGCGACAGATCGCCCGCAGGTCATCGATGGTGCGTGTCACCCACATCGAAGATCGACCTCACACGAGGTGTGCGATGACGGCCGCACCGAGTGCGAGCACGAGGAGGAACGCGGCCATCACGAGCATCTCGGTCGAGATGCCGCGAACCCACTCCGCGTACGGACTTCGGAACCGGCTCAGCTCCCGCATGCGTACCCCGTTCGATCGTGAGGCCGTCCTCGTCGTCGCAAGCAGCCGGGAGACATCACCGGCCCGCGCACACGCGACGACAGCGTGCGAACGTCATCATAGCGCACGCCACCGCCGACATGCGTTCACGAGGCGGGGCTAGCCTGCACATGTCGTCGGTGCGGCGCCGGACGACGCCGGACGGGCGGCACCCCTCACACGGCGACGGGGAGCTCCAGCCGACCCTGGCTCCCATCCACACCCTCGCCGGTACGCCGCAAGGCGACGATCGCGACGTCATCATGGAGGTGGCCCTCTGCGAACGAGAAGGCGCGCATGAACAGCTCCTCCGGGACGTCCCTTGCCTTGCGATCGGCGCACGAGGCCACGGTCTCGAGGACCCGCTCCGTGCCGAACCGCTCCCCACGACCGTTCGTGGCGTTCACGAGGCCCGGCGTGTAGGCGACGAGGAGATCCCCCTCATCGATGACCACGTGGTCCACCGCGTAGCGTGACGCCTTGCTGCTCCCGAGTGCGCGTTGCTGGAGCTCGAGGAACACGCAGTGCCCTCCTCGCCGCGCGACGACAGGCGAGGGGTGCCCAGCGCTGCAGTAGGCCACCTCCCCGCTGCGCGCGTCCAGAAGGCCGGCGAACGCTGTCACCACCGCCTCAGCGGGGGCGCCCTTGATGACGATCTCGCCCGTCGTCGCCATGACGCTCGACGGCGATGGCTCCCGGAGGAGCTCTGCGCGCATCGCACTCTTCACGAGCGTCGTGAGCGCCGCCGTCTGGGGAGATGGTGTCACGACGCTGCCGATCACCACTCCGACACGCTCACCCTCGAGCGGCACGACGTCGAAGAAGTCCCTGCCGATGAGCGCGCCCGCCTCCGCCGAGTGGTACAGGTGGCCGACCTCCCAGCCGGGGAGCTCCGTCGGCGCGGAGAAGAAGGCCGATTGGAGCGTGCGCGTGAGCCGGAGCTGCATCTCGTACGCGTGCGCGTTCTCGAGTGCGAGCGAGACGGAGACCGCTATCTGCTGCGCGATCTCGGCATGAACGGCGTGCAGCGGCACCTCAGCGTCGAAGCAGAAGCCCATGACCGCATCCACGTCGCCTCGATGCATGATCGGCACCATGAGCAACGCGCCGACGTCATGGCGCTCGAGGAGTGCTCGCTCCTCATCGTCGGCCGTCGAGGCCACCGCGCGCACGACATCGCGCCGTCTGGCCGCGAGCGCCGGCATGGACTGCTCGTCTGATGCGAAGCGCAACCCGATCATCTCCACCGGCCATCCGTGGACGTTGCGCAGGACCCACGTGTCCCCCTCTCGCTCAGCGAGCCAACCCCAATCGGCCTTGAAGACCTCCGTCGCCTCGACGAGCACTCGCTGCAGGATCTCGTCGGCATCGAGTGAGGAGAGGACCGTCGCATCGATGATACGGACCGCCGCGAGCAGGTCATCGCGGTGGCGCTCGGCCTCCTTGCGAGCGCGCACGGTCGTCGTGATGTCGATCGCGGTCATCAGGACGTCGTAGGGGTCGGTGATGCGACCGGGCAGCGGAAGATAGCTGAGCTGCCAGTACGTGGTCTCGCCCCATGAGGTGCGGTACTCGTACTCGGGCACCGTGAGTGCCTGACCGGTGTAGGCTGCATCGATGAAGCGAGTCGCGGAGCGCGTATCGGACAGGAAGCCACGCATGGGCAGACCGAGCAGGTCGAACTGTGGACGCACGTCCTCGAGCACCTCGAGGAATGCGCGGTTCATCCATCGGAACCGCATCTCAGAACCCGACCACAGGGCAGCCGGGAACGTCGCACCCTCGAGGAGGAGCGCTACGTTGGCCCAATCACTCATCGGGCGCAGCGATCCGATCCCGCCGACTCGGTCCCGCTCGATGGACATGACACCTCCAGGCGCGAGCGCATCGCGCCATCCCGCTGAGTATCGGCTCGATGACGGTGGCCCTCAAGTCGTGAACGCCGAACGGTCGAAGGGGACACAATCATGGCATGGATCTCTCGATGAAGGGAGTCGCCATGGGACGCATCGCTCGCCTGTACGTGGCGACAGCCTCGCTCGCCGTCATCGTCTCGGTGCTCGGCATGGCGGGCTGTGCCGAGGGCCCGACCGTTCCGAGCACCGACGCGACCGGTGGCAGCGCCACGCAGACGCCCACCC
>FWPV01001964.1_pt1 | contig 26157 bp, 23 predicted proteins | sample 2228371 | NCBI WGS metagenome assembly FWPV01 (sample SAMEA103939776, study PRJEB20133) | metagenome
CTTTTGAAAAAAAAAAATAATATGATTGAGATTAATTTATGAGATAAAAATTATAAATTATAAAATATTTCAACAAAAAAATATGTGATGCAGATCACATTTCATATATTTTATCACTCAACCTGCTCCGGTTATTTATCAGATAGGCCTATTTACATTAAATGAATAACATGTTTTTTTCAGCATTATCTCATTATCATTTCGGCGCCGTGATGGCGCTTATTGCTTCATTTTGCTGGACATTTGCGCCTTTTTTGTTTGCAAGCGCCGTTAGAAGTATGGGCGCATATTATGCCAATTTATTGCGCCTAGTGATGGCTTCAGTAGGGTTGTGGGGTATAGCGTTTATTGCCATAGCCGTAACACCGGAGATTACACGGGGGATAAATGCGGAGTCGGTTTTCTGGATGGTTTCTTCAGGCGTCACCGGTCTTGTCGTAGGCGATTATTTCTACTTCAGTGCGCTCAAACACCTGGGGCCGCGCAGAACGTTGCAGATATTGACTTCGGTACCGATCGTTTCGGCTCTGGAAGGGATGGTTTTTCTGGGCGAGAGGCTTTCATTGTATGCGAACCTGGGCATAATGCTTACTGTCGCAGCGATCTTATGCGTAAACTGGTTCGATAAAAACGAGAAGACGACAGCCGAACCGGGATCGTTTTCTTATCTTGGAGTCGTACTTGCCGTTGCAGGCGCCGTCTGTCACGGCACCGCGGCGGTGCTTATGCGCAAAGCATATCTTTCCGCTGGAGAACTTAATATACTGACGGCGACGGCGGTTCGCATAAGTTCCGCAGGATGCGTGATGTTGGCGGTCAGCCTGATTTCCGGAAAAATATCGGGCGCCGCAAAGGCGGTATCGTCGGCAAAGGCATTCGGAAGGCTTGCCGGAGGTACTGTCTTCGGCCCGGTTCTAGGCATGCTCTTCTATATGGCCTCGCTGAAGTTCGCTCCCGCCGGAATCGCTTCCACAATGTCAAGTTTATCGCCGGTACTTATAGTTCCCATAAGCGCATGGTGGTATAAAACGGGTCTGAATAAACCGGCTCTTATCGCAATGGCGGTCGCGGTAGTAGGGGTAGTGTTGATCTTTTCTAAATGACATTACCCTGCCGGCCGTCCCGAAAGAAGGCAATGCGGAAACCGTGCCGTAATATTCGACCTACCGTCTTGCCTTGCAGCACCAATGCATACTATATTGAACTGATATGAAAAAACTAAAGCTTCTCATGGACGCCCACGGTCTGGATTTATCGATTAGCAGAATTACCCATGAAATTCTGGAAAGAAACAGAGATTTTACCTCTTTCGGCGTTGTAGGAATGCAGACAAGAGGGGTATTTCTTGCAAAACGAATAATAGAGCGGATAAACAAAATAGAGAATTTATCTCTTGAATTAGGAGTTCTGGACATAACGCTCTATCGCGACGATTACAGGATTGCTTTTCGTAAACCGGAAGTGAAGGTGACGACTATTCCTTTTGATATCAACGGAAGGAATATAATTTTGGTTGACGATGTGCTTTATACCGGCCGGACGGTAAGGGCGGCTCTTGATGCGTTAATGGACTTCGGCAGGCCGAAGAGCATCCAACTGGCAGTTTTGGTAGACAGGGGGAATCGTGAGCTGCCGATACGGGCCGATTATGTAGGGAAAAAGATCACTACGTTGCCGAATCAGGTTGTAGAATTAAAAGTTGCAGAGATAGACGGGGAAGATTCGTTATGGCTTATGGAACTTGAGGAAGGAGATTAATTGATGGGGCTCTCCATACAGCATCTGCTCGGTCTGGAAGGGGTGTCGCGTGAAGATATAAAGCTTATTCTCGATACGGCGGATTCGTTTTACGAAGTGTTGCAACGTGAGATAAAAGTAGTTCCTACCCTCCGCGGAAAGACCGTAGTGAATCTGTTTTTCGAAGACAGCACACGGACGCGTATTTCCTTCGAGCTGGCGGAGAAAAGGCTTTCTGCAAGTCCGCTCAATTTCTCGGTTTCGACAAGTTCGGTTAACAAAGGCGAAACCCTTCGGGATACGATAAAAAACATCGAAGCAATGAAAATCGATATGGTCGTAGTCAGGCATAGTTGCGCTGGGGTGCCTTATTTTCTAACCCGCTGTACTGATGCGGTAATAATAAACGCGGGAGACGGACTTCACGAGCACCCTACACAGGCTCTTCTGGATATGATGACGATACGTCAGAAGTTGGGCCGGCTTGAAGGGCTGAAGGTTGCAATAATAGGCGATATTTTTCATAGCCGTGTAGCTAGGTCGAACGCCTGGGGTATGACCACAATGGGGATGAAAGTTGTTTTATGCGGGCCTCCGACATTGTTGCCTCAACATCCCGAAAGCCTCGGGGTGCCTACAACCGATAATCTCGATGAAGCGCTTGATGGAGCCGATGTGGTGATGCTGTTACGTTTGCAGAAGGAACGGCAGATGAGCGGCGCCTTCCCTACAATACGTGAATATCGTAACCGTTACTGTTTCGATCTCGAAAGGCTTTATTCTTTGCCTGAAAATGTCCTTATTATGCATCCGGGGCCAATAAACCGCGGCATCGAGCTTGCTTCCGATGTGGCCGACGGGAGCAACAGCGTAATTCTTCAACAGGTAACAAACGGCGTTGCAGTAAGGATGGCAGTGCTTTATCTGCTTGGGGGAGGAGGCCAAAATGGTTAAGAAAAAAAACGTGGACGTTTTTTCTTCCTGGAATAAATCGAAGCCTTCTGAACCTATGGTAATTAAGCAGGGAAGAGTTATAGATCCTGTAAATGGAATAGATCGAATTGCAAACGTAATATGTAATGAAGGGAAGATTGTCGATATTGTTGATGAAGTACCGGAAAGATTCTCAAACGCAAACACTATAGATGCTTCCGGTATGTGGGTAGTGCCTGGACTGGTCGATATGCATGTTCACCTTAGGGAACCGGGCAGAGAAGATGAGGAGACTCTTTTAACCGGCACTCAAGCTGCTGTTGCTGGAGGTTTTACCGCGGTAGCATGCATGCCCAATACCCAACCGGCGCTCGACGAGGAATCGAAGATTCGTTATGTAATACAACGCGGGGAAGGCTGCCCCTGCCGGATATATCCCATCGGCGCGATTACAAAAGCACTTGAGGGCGAAGAACTCGCGCCTATCGGAGAAATGGTACATGCGGGCGCATGTGCCGTTTCGGACGACGGAAAATCGGTCAGCCGCACCAATATCATGCGAAACGCCCTAAATTATACGAAGTCTTTTGGAATCCCCGTAATATGCCATTGTGAAGACGTTTCCATCAGTCAAAAAGGGCATATGAACGAGGGGGTATATTCCGCCCGGATTGGCATAAGGGGAATTCCAACCATCGCCGAAGAGATTTTTGTGGCCCGTGATATATTGCTGGCCGAATATACGGGTGCAAGAATCCATATCGCACATGTTTCTACGGCAGGATCAGTTCATCTTATCCGTGAAGCAAAAAAACGCGGCGTAAAAGTAACGGCCGAAACCTGTCCGCATTACATTGCTCTTATCGACGAAGATATCGGCATGTATGATACAAATAAAAAGATGAATCCGCCATTGAGAACGGCCCGGGACAGAAAAGAAGTAATAGCCGGAGTTATAGACGGCACCATCGACGCCATAGCCAGTGATCATGCGCCGCATGTTCCCGAAGAGAAAGATGTTGAGTTCGATGCCGCGGCGTTTGGCGTCATAGGCTTAGAAACCTCCCTTGGCGTGGTAATGACGGTATTGGTCAGAAGAGGTCTGCTGACGCCTTTACAAATGATAGAGAGAATGAGCGTTGCGCCCAATCGCATTCTGGGCCTGGGCCGTGGTACTCTGTCGCCGGGTTCATGTGCTGACATTACGATCATCGATCCTGACGTTTCCTGGACCGTCGATTCTAGCAATTTCTATTCGAAATCCAGAAATACGGCCTTTGAGGGAATGAAGTTGAATGGATATGCGGTAAGAACCATTATTGCGGGATGGACGGTGTTCAATAGAAACGGTTAAAAGGCGGATTATGAATAATTGAGTTGGGAATAGAAAAACCGCCGGAAAAAGGAGGAAAAAATGGAAACGCGCACAGAAAGAATTCTTGAGTTTTTAAAAGAAAATACTGACAACGACTTTGAAGTATCCGATATTGCATTCAATGTAAAAAGAAGCGAGAAAACAGTAGAGGCCGCTTTGAAGAAATTAAAGGAGAAAGGCCTTGTTACTTCACGACAAAATGAAAACGGCCGTGTTTTCTGGTATGCTTTACCTTCCGCGCCCATAACCGGTTCATTTAAAAAGGAGGAGGTATCCCATTTACAGAACGTATCGAAAAAAGATAAGAATGGTAAAGATTCATCTAAAGAGCAGAGTAAAATAAACGCCGGCTCCGATTCTCCACAATCAATACATATTGATTATACGCAAGATACGGATATAAATACAAAAGGAGGGGCTCCCGCTGATATAGATATAAAGAAAACGAAAACCGATGACTCTACATATGACGCCGACAGTGCCGATATTTACAAACCAACCGATTTTAATGTACCTCAGTCGCCTGTATTAAACAATAACAAATCCGTATTGCAAATATTGAAGAGAGATACATTGGATAAAAATCTAAAATATTTATTATCGATGCTTGCTGTAGCGGTTATTATTGCAATTTTGATAGGTATAAGCAACTTTCTGAAAAGTAATGTATTATCGGGAAGAATCAGACAACTTGAGACTAAAATGGAATCTTACGCAACAACCGAAGATTTAAAACCGTTTAAAAATGTTATTAATAAAATAAATACATTACAAAAGAATATTGAAGGCCTTTCAGTACAGATAGACAGCCTTAAAAAAGCTTTAAAACAGGCTTCTGAAGAAACTTCTAAAAAACAAAAGGGATTACTTCACAGCCGTCTTTCCAAAAAACATAAGTAAGATATCCCCCCTTCTTTGGATTGGGATTAGGGAGGGGAATGTTATGAAAAACCGAGAAATTATTAATTCTTCGATTCCAATTTTTTTACTTTTGTTCCGAGATACTCTTTTTTCAGAGCAAACGAGTATGATTTATAACCTATTTTATTCTTAATCGGCTCCGGAACAAAGAATGCCTCCACCATATCAGGATCCTTTTCTCCGTTTACTTCTATCGGACGGCATTCAAACACCTTTGCGGCGGGTGTAGGCGTAAAGAGAACTTCAAGTTTAGTACCTTTTGGAATTTCGGTAATAAAACCGTCGGTGAAATTGTCTTCCCATTGTGTTTCAGCTCTTTCCCGTAAAACCTCCTCGGTTATTACGATATCACCCTTTTTTACATCTTTTGTCGATGGCCCGCATCCGCTTATCATAATAAGGGCGATTATTATAAATGAAATAACAACTTTAAAGTTTGACATGAAACCTCCTGGAAGAGATATTAATTTTTTTATATCAATTATTTTAATCATACTGAATAAATAATTTACCACTTAGAGATAACAAAATCCAGAAAAACTTTTAATTCGTAAGAAAAAATTTATTTTTCTTCACTACTGTGTTTATAAGGAAATAAAAATAATCGTGGACTTTTTTGGTTTTTATTGATAAATCAACTCTAATAAGCAAAGGAGTATCAGTATAATTCAAATAGTTTGTGAATGAGATGAAAGTAATTGATATTATAATAGTAGAAAAATGTTATTATACTCCCAGATACTCCATAATCAAACGTACGCCAAAACCCGTGCCGAACTGCGGGATTTCTCCGCGGGGTGCGTTTTCATTGTAAGCTGTTCCTGCAATATCGATATGCGCCCACGGGGTTTCTCCTACGAATTCTTTAATAAATGCTGCGCCGGTAATTGAACTTGCAACACCTTTTTTGAATTTAGAAATATTCCGCAGATCTCCCAGTTCTCCTTTCAGGGAATCGCCGTATTCTTTATATAGGGGAAACCTCCATAGCCTTTCTCCGGTTTTTTCACCGGCGGTAAAAAGCTGTGATGCGAGTTCATCGTTATTGGAGAATAAACCGGCAACAATATCACCCAATGTTTTAATGATTCCCCCTGTGAGCGTTGCGAGATCGATTATACAATCCGGACGGTATATCTCTCTGCAATACGCAACGGCGTCCGCCAATATCAGCCTCCCCTCTGCATCGGTGCTCCAGACTTCGATGGTTTTGCCTGAATATGATTTGTAGATATCACCGGGAAAAAAGGCTTTACTGCCGATTGCATTATGAACCGCTGGTATTATACCTACCAGATTTATTTCCGGCCTGATCCGTACGCAAGCAGCAAATATTCCCAGTACTGCGGCTGCTCCGGCCATATCATGACGCATAAGCTCTATGCTTCCGGTGGGTTTAAGGTTTTGTCCGCCGCTGTCGAAAGTTACTCCTTTACCGACCAATGCAGTTAAGGGACTCTTTCTTTTCGAGCCATGATATTCCAGTAATATAAGTACCGGTGGAGTCGTAGAACCTCCTCCAACTGCCGTAATCAGATTAAGTTTCTTTTTTCGTAAAGTATTCTCATCAAGCAAGTTCACGGAACAACCGCCGCGACGGGCCAGTGTTACGGCTTCCCTGGCAATATATTGCGGAGTCACCACCGAAGCGTTCTCGTTTACAAGATCTCGGGCATAATTAACAGCTTCGCATATATATCTCCATTTTTGTAATTGATCTTTCGAACAGCTTCCTCCGATAAGGGTGAGCGAGGAAACATTGGTATTTTTTTCGGTTTTATATTTTGAGAAACTATAGGATCCAAGCAGTATCCCTTCCACAATAGCTTTCTCTATAATAGCTGATTCAAGGGGCAGATCAGGACACACACATGCAACGCTTTTACGCTTAAGCTTATTGACTGTTTGTATAGCTCTTGCTGCAGCACTTCTAAGAACCGACGCGCTGCACTGGGAAGAATTGCCGATTCCGCAGTAGATTATCGTCTTTTGGCCCTCATACCTCACTGTAATCTGATCGGTTTCAGCATTGAAATCGGGGATTTTATCGGATTGGTTTTCGGATAAGAACCTGATAGTTGTTGAATCTTCCGAAGATCTGGAACATTTTATAACCATATTTCCGCCTGATTTGATTATAATAAATAATGAATTTTTTCTATTATACAAAATGGAAAATAAAAATATATTTTTACTTTATTTTATTGGTAATTTTTAATAAAAAACTATCATTTATTATACCTTTACATTAAAGGAACTTTCGTTTGATGGTGAAATGTGCTTTTCTATTCCCAGGTCAGGGTTCACAGGAAATAGGGATGGGAAGCGATCTGATAGGAAAGGATTGTTTTACAGACGATCTTCTTGCGTGTGCTTCAGATATTGTTAACGAGGATCTTTCGAAACTATGTCTTTACGGCCCTGCAGAAAAACTTAAAGAGGCGAGGTTTCTGCAGCCGACATTAGTAGCTGTCTGTTTAGGTTATTTTAAACACCTTTTGGCAAACGGAATAATACCAGATGTAATATCGGGCCATTCACTGGGTGAAATCACTTCACTCGGAGCATCGGAAGTGGTTTCTCCTGAATTGTGTATCCGGATAGCAATAAAACGGGGTGAACTTATGGACAGTGTGGCCCAGCGTATTAAAGGGGGGATGCTGGCGGTACTTTTCGTTCCATTAGAAACCGTAAAGCGTTTGATTGACGATATAGACGACGGCAGACGGCTGGTTATTGCAAATGACAACGCTCCCGATCAGGTGGTAATTTCGGGAGAGAACGAACTACTGGATCGTTTTGCTGCAAGAGTGGCTCTGGAGAAACTCGGCAAATGCCTAAGGGTAGATGTAGCAGGCCCCTGGCATAGTCCTTTTATGAAAGAATCGCAGGAGATATTCCGCAAGTGGATTTCGGATATACCATTCCTGCCTCCTAAATATCCGGTTGTTTTCAACGGAACTGCTTCAACTGAAAATGATCCGTCCATAATTAAACAGTTGATAACCAGGCAGTTAACTGAAACGGTTTACTGGCGAAAGTGTATGGCGAAAATAAAATCAATGGGAGTAAATACTATCTATGAAATAGGACCGCAAAAAAAACTATCCGGATTGGCGAGATTGAACGGTTTTAATAAAAGTAATATTATCTACAATATAAACAATTTAACCTGTATGGAAAAGTGTCTTAAATCTATCGTCTCTTAATTAACCAAAGTGTGGAACTGTTGTCCCATTGTTTTTTGTCTCAGGCTGTTTGAAAACAGCAACACCGCTTATTATTTTGATATTGATTTTGAAAAATTCAAATTCTGTAAAAAGCGAAAGGAGCACGTTGCTATGAAACAGGTACATGCAATGATTGTAATAGCAATAATAAGCGTCTTTGGAACCGTATTCGCTTCAGACGAGTGGTTGCATGGCAAGGTAGTGGATGTGTATGGAAAGCCTATTGCAGGCGCTCTTATCTGGTTTGATTCCAGTGAAGCAACCGCTATGACGGACGATTCGGGTCTTTACCAGTTTGATTCTTATGTGCCTGTTCGTTTTCCCCAGCGTAAATTAAATTCAAAAAATACTATTCCCTATATAAAAGCCAATTCGATTGTTTTCGATGTCGAAGTTCAGCCTACTCTTGCAAGGCTTGAAATATTCGATCTTACCGGTAAACGCGTATATCGCATCGTTAAAGTTCTGTCCTCAACAGGAATATACTCACTTCCTTTACATGTTAAAGGGCTCGCCGCCTCTAGTTATCTAATATTGTTGAAAATTAATAATACGGCTTTTTCATGGCGGGCGCTGATAGCCGATAATATCTTTGTCTATAGCGATGGAGAATCAAAAAGAAGTTGTTTTCTAAAAAGCAACAAAAGTGCAGAAGCTACACCTATAAAAGTCCATTGCACTAAGGAATATTATATCGGAATAGATACATTGATTTCTTCTTATAAAGGAGAACTCAATTTCACAATGAAATCCATAGAAGGTAAAAAACCGATGGTAAAAATGAAAGGTGGAGACACTTTACAGTATGCGGTTCAGGATCAGGATATATGGTACAAGCATTGGGATACCGATACTATCACTTCAAGACTCGAATATGATACCTTAAAATATTTTTTAAATCCGCCTACTCATACGTTGTTTGATACTGTTTCTAGTTTTATCACTATTCCATATAGATTTAGCTTCTGGGACCCAAGTGAATATGCGGAGGGATCGGATACTATAGTTACATTGCTTCTTGTTTTGTACGATTCAACCAGGGCTGATTCAACCCCGCCTATTATAAAATTCAAGGAAGATACGGTTCGTTTGACAAAAGGCGACTTGTTCGACATAAAGAAAGATATGACTATCACGGACGAAGTCGACTCGCACATTGTTTTTATTGACTATGTAAAAATCACCGATAATATAAGGACAACCGCTCCACGTATGGAGACCACGATCAATTTCGACGTGCCCGGCACCTATACGGTCTGTTATGAAGTGATCGACACTCATATGAACAAAGCCAAAGCCACAAGAACGATTATTGTTACCAAAGCGGAAAAATAGAGATCAGACAGGTGGAAAATACCTTCTAATAGAGATAATAGTAAATAACATATAAAGGCCGTCCTCAATAAGAGGAGGCGTATCCGTTCAGTGAAACATAAGGTAACAGTCAATTTCCTTTCTCCCTATGGGAGAGGCGTCGCGGTGAGCTTCGTCGAACCGGGATGCGGGCGACGCATCGAGCCTGCGGTTCCCGAGCTTGTCGAGGGATGGCCCCCGAGTTAGCAGATGGGTCGAGGTGGGGTGAGGACAAAAACACCATCAGGCAAACTGATCAGTTTATATCTTTTTCTTTTACCCCAGAGGTTATCGCAAAAGTTAAGAGAAGAATATTAAAACCACGAAGGACACGAAGAAATTATATGTCTTTTCGATCATAATATTTTACAAATACACTCATTAATCGTAAATCAAAAAGCAAGACAATAACCACGGAGAACACCGAGAGCAGGGAGTGATTTCGTATCAGCCAAGCGATCCCGTCTCCACGAACCTTATATCTTTAACAGCAAAGACCACGAAGGTTTTACGCAAAGTTCACAAGGTTCTAAAATAAATTATCTCTGATTTCTTTATGCTCTTTATGTTTTTTCTTTGTGAACTTCATGGTTAAAATATCAGAAAAGAATCTTTTTTTATGGTATGGGTTTACTTAATGGATATTATTTTTCTCCGTGTTCTCCGTGGTGAAAAAAATCATACTAAAATAAGAATATTGACAAATAATATCCACTTATACTCTTATCTTCGTGCCCTTCGTGTCCTTCGTGGTTAAAAATTCAACAAATATTGATCTTGCCAAGTGGTAATCCGATATATGAAATGTCGCCTTTCATGCGGTAAAATATTTTATTTCGGGTGCTTTACACATAAATGTGTTTTGAGACAAATTCCGCAAGATTTGAATTTTTCCACTAAATCCTCGATCGGAAAGCTACTTAAAAGAAAAGTGCCCCTCAACTGCGCCTCCTATAACGGTTCCCACGCCGTGGTCCTGTGAGAAAAGAGGCACATAAAAGGCTCTGGCGCCGACTATCTTTTTTTTACCGGACGATCCGTTAAAACCTATTCCGCAAAGTCCGCTGATAAACGGGCCGGCCGCAAAAAATGAGAGGCTTCTGTCTTTCCTGTCCGATTTGTAATCTGGACCGTAATGGAGGCTTAAACCAAGCCCGGGCCCCAAAATTAAATCGGCTTTGTCGTTTATTTTTTTCGATGTTTCCAGAGCTATCTGCGGCTCGAATTGAAGCATTCTGAATGCAAAACCGAAAAGAACGGGACGCATAAGAGGAAGGTTGAAAACGACAGCTGTATTATCTTTAAAATAGTATTTCATATCGAACATTATATCCGCAATAATACCCCCCTTTACGCCGGCCGGAGATGCGACACACATACGCATATTGTCGTAGCGGCCGCCGAACATTATATGAATCCCGAATGTCATGTCATCCTTCCGAGCAGCGAAAAGTAAATTTACAAATAACAATGAAAAACAAAATATCCATTCCTGCTTGATCATTATATTATCCTCCTGTTTAAAATTTAAATGTATTTATGTTTTTTGTTACTCCTAACAGGCATTTCTCATTGTTTAAAATATAACACCTATAAAATATAAATCTACTTATAGAAATAAAACCATCCTTTATTAATTCACAGGAAGAAACTGTATTTCTGTTTTAGTATAGATTTCAACCGGCCTGAAATATTAATTTTCTGTAATAAACAAAGGAGTCGGATGAAATAAAAAATGCATGAATCGATCCGGTCGGATTCGTTGCATGCATAAAAGATTATTAACTTAATTCAACAGGAGGACGCTATGAGGCGTTTTTTGTGGTTTAATTCTTTTTTCCCCTTTTCATTATTCCTACTGATTTCAAAATCGTTTCCGGGGCCGAGAATAGAATTCGACGCCAAAACAATAAACTGTGGAACAATACTCGAAGATAAAACAGAGAAAATCGATGCAAAATTTATAGTAAGAAACACCGGTGATTCCCCTTTAAAAATCGAAAGCGTAAGACCCGGCTGCGGCTGTACAGTTGTAAAATTCGATTCGGTTATTGAACCTGGGAAGATCTCTAAAATCGAATCTCAGGTTCGCGTCAAAGGGTTCCGTGCAGGCCCCCTGTCAAAGAGTATTACAGTAATATCAAATGCCGAAAACGAAAATGAAGTACGTCTGACTATTAATGCAACTATAAAATCAATAATAGGCGCTTCAGAGGGTTACATCAATCTTGCCTCACCTGATACATCTTCTCCGAGAACAATATTTCTCACTTCACTTAAAAAAGATCTTTCTATATCTTCTGTTTCGTTTGTCGTTGATGAAAATAATGGGGCGGCGGTATGGGAGGGAAATATAAAAATCCCGATACGATTCGACTTTCATTTAATGGATTCTATTACAACCGACAGCAGTAGAGTTTATAAACTTAATCTCTACCCTCCTGCTTTTAAAAAGGCGTCCGAAGGGACATTGACTGTCACAACCAACCATAAAGATAAAAAAGAGCTTTCTTTACGGGGAAGAATTGGCTGGTGATCCCGGCTTTAGTTTCCGACCGGGATGGCCCTGGGGGGCCGGCATGTCTGCAAAACATGTTTCTCCGCCGGATAAAACCGTCGGCGGCAGGTTCGATTCCTGCCCCGGTCTTAAAATTTATTATAATTTCCTTTACAATAGAGAGTGCTAATGATTAAAAGCTTTTGTTTCTTTATTTTTTTTGCATTTTTAAACCTCACCATTATATATTAAATGCGGTTTCAGGCGTCAGGGAATCCGGTGTAAATCCGGAGCGGACCTGCCACTGTAATCCCATAATCCGATTTTCCTTATCGGAGAGGCCGTCGGTACAAAGCCACTGTTCCTTAAAATAAGGGCCGGGAAGGCGACGGTTCCGGGAAAGCCAGGAGACCTGCCTGAATACATTTCTTTCTTTTGAACCTTCACGGAATGGGGTTCAGGAGGTTTTTCGTTGATTACTGTATATTTAAGCGGCCTTCAACGGCTTGAAAAGGCATTTTTTCTTTTTGGTCTGTTTTGTTTTGTTATCGGTGAAGACATTGTCGCTTCCGGTGATGCATCTACAGAAATCGACAGAATTTTCTCTACCGATTCCGATTCTATTTTTACTCTTAATAAAATAGTTGTTTCGGCGGAAAAGAATAGAAGGCTTCTCGAATCTTCACAATCATTAACAATAATCAGACGCAACGAATGGGAAGGTACAAATAAAAGTATTGCTGATATTATAGCAGAACAAACCGGAGTTCAGACCAGGCGCTACGGCGGAACAGGAAGCTTTCAGACCGTTTCTATCCGCGGGGTTCAGGGGAACGAAGTTACGGTGCTTCTTGACGGCATTCCGTTAAATTCAGCAATGGGTGGAGCGGTTGATCTGGGAGCAATAAATCCCGATCGCATCGAAGAAATAGAGGTTTATAAAGGGATAATCCCTGCGGAACTCGGAGGAAATGCTCTCGGAGGAGTTATCAATCTGAAAAGCAGATCATATGCCAATGAAGGAAAAATTAATATTAATGGCTCAATAGGCTCATACGGCTATAAAAAGTCTTCAGTAGAATCCTTTACAAACATTACCGATAAAATCCTTCTTTTCGGCTCGGTATTATTCTCAGAATCCGGTAACAACTGGCCATATCTTGACAGAAACAAGACGCCCAAAAATTCCGAAGACGACACTATCCGTGCAGTAGAGAACCATCAATACGATTTTGTGGAAGCCAGATTCCATTCCTCGGCAGATCTGTCAGGCGGCAATACCCTGTCGTCGGGTATTTCCTATTCGTCATCCAGAACAGGGATTCCGGGTATCGAAGGTTCTGTAAACAAAACCGCTTTTCATGCTCAGGAAATTATAACCGCAACATTTTGCCTTACAAAAGATCCTATCAACGGTCCGGTATCCGTCGGTTTCTCACCGGAAATCGGCTATCTGCGATGGAGCGGAACCACGTTCTGGACCGGTCTCGACGAGTGTATGGGAACATCTCACGGTTCCATAACATCAAGGCCTTATTCATGGGGGGAAATTAAATCCGTTTTGAATACGATACATGCTGTATGTAAAGCAAAGATAGGTTTCGGCGAAAATACCGAGACACGACTATGCCTGAAGGGTCGTCATTCGGAAATATCTACGGAAACGAAAGCTACAGGTTTTAATCACGGTGACTGGCCGGGAAATTCTCAGGAAGCTGCGCTCGGGGCGGATATTATAGGTTATCTACCATTTGAAAAGATCCGTATAGGCTTCATCGCCGGAGGCGTCCGGCAGATAATCCGCAACGCCACCGAAGGAGGCAGAAACGATCTTCTGGAAACGAAAGTCGATAAATCCGACACTATCGAATTTCCGTGGTCTTTACGGTGCGGGATTCATTGCAGAACAGGCGATATATTCGGTTTTTTTTTAAATGCTGGACGGTACAGCAGATCGCCGTCGCTCAGAGAAAGATATGGAGGAAACGGAGCTCTGCTGCCTAATCCGGACCTTACCACCGAAAACGGTATTACGTTAGAGAGCGGGGGACGACTATTTATCAATAAACACCGCTTCGAAACTACACTTTTCAGAACCGAAACAAGAAACTGTGTGGTTATGTTGTCGGATGGTAATATGACAAAACCGGTGAATCTTGCTGCCGGTCTTACCCAAGGAATAGAAATGTCGCTTAATTTATCGCCTTATGGATGGCTGAACACCGAATTACGCGCTACTCTTCAGAAAGCTGAAAACAGGTCAAGATTCAACAATTATTACGGAAGAAGACTTCCCAACGAACCCGATCTGTCTATATTGGGCAAGATTTATATAAGCCCCTTCAGAAAAACAGGGGCTGAATACTGGTGCGATTTCAAATCCGCATTTTTTAGGGACTTTGCAAACACGGCAGGCCAGAGAGTACCGGAGTCTTTGGATAAACCAGGTTTGCTTTTCCATAATATCAAATTTACATGGAGACCTGTAAAAGAATTTATAATGTCGGCCTGTATCAGAAATATCAATTCAAATGTTTTACGATATGAAGAAATGACCCGCTCTGTAGAGGGCGGGTATTCATGGATACTCTATCCGGTAAACGAATGGTGCTTTACAGCAGGTTATTCGTTCTGAAGAGATGAAAGAAAGGAAGAAAGAAGGAAAGAAAATGAAAATCAATAATAAAACAAAATTTCTACAGGAGGATGTTATGTCATTAAAACGATCGGTTTTCTCATTGGTATGTTTATTTTCTGCACTCCCTTTATTGACAGGCTGTTTTGAAAATCCGTCGGACAGCAATTCAGGAAATATTGACATTAAAGAGGGGATTCTATTTGTCGCCGAATCCGATTTTCAGTCAGGGCTTATGGAAAAGGTTTCAATAACATCGGGCGTCGTTTCCAACGATCCTATTTCTATTTACAGCGATGCGGTTTTACGCACTTTCGGCGGATATTTATATGTCATCGAACGCTACGGCGCGGATAATATAATAAAAATCGATCCGAGAAAAAACGGTAACGCTTCCATTATTTACCAGCATCATCTAGGCAATAACTGTAATCCGCAGGATATAGAATTTGTAAACGAAAACAAGGCATATATCGCAAACTCGAACAGACCCGAGATAACTATTTTCGATCCTTTAAATCGCAACTGTACCGGCAAGATAGATATTTCTATTTATACATTCAACCCCGACAGCAATACAAGCCCTTATGCAAATGATCTGTTGCTTGTTGGAAATACTCTCTATGCATTGCTTCAGCGCAGAGACGGATATAAACCAGGCGGCACTACGCTTATTCTTAAAATCAATACTGTCGCAGACACAATAGAAGATACTATACCTCTAAAATACAAAAACGGATATGGAATGGCCTATGCAAACGGCGCATTGTTTATTTCTAACCCGGGCAGTCCTTATATAACCGGTGACGGTGCAATCGAACAATTAGATCTGACGTCAAAAGAGGTCACTACTATAATTGATGAAACTACCTTGGGCGGAAACCCTAATGAGATTGTACACAAAACAGGATCCCGTTTCTATGTAACAAACTATATCGGATGGAAAAATGTCAAGGTCGTAGAGATCGACGCCGCTTCCGGAAAGGTGGTCGCGACACTTCCCGGAGTTAAGGATGCATTTGGAGGTATCTTCTACGATGAGGTAACCGAAAAACTTTATATAGGCGAGAGAGATTCCGTCGAAACGGGAATCCGGATATTCAAAGAAAACGTTCAGGTCGGACAAATCATCAAAACTAACCTCCCGCCAATTGATATGGTAGTGGTTCGTTAAAATCGGGATGAAGATTGTCTAGAAAAAATAGAAAACGGGAAAACCTATTGAAAAGACGGCGGTATTATAAAGGTTCTGTTTTGTTAACAACCGGTATTTTTTTCTGTATAGTAATCGGCTGCTCTACAACTAAAAAACAGGACTTTTCCTTTCCAGGGCGAATTATTTCACTTGCCCCTGGTATTACCGAAACACTTTTTGCCCTAGGGCTTGAAGAAAAGGTTATTGGTGTCACAACCTATTGCCACTTCCCTCCGGAAACCAAAAACATAGAGAAAATCGGAGGTTACTCCGACGCAAATCTTGAAAAGATCATTTCACTTCGTCCGCATCTTGTAGTACTTTCCGGTGAACACGAAAAACAAAGACTATATTTAGACCGTTTTGGAGTAAAAACTCTTAAAATCACAAATACAACATTTGAAGATATATGCAGTTCTTTTGCAATCATCGGAAAAGTATGTGGAGTTAGTGATAGATCCGACAGCCTTATCCGGAAATTTAAAGAAAAGCTGATAAAAACTGCAGAATCTATCGATGGCCGGCCGAAGGTGCTGCTTTGCATCGGCCGTGACGACCCTGGAACAGGACAGATAAATACCGTTTTTGTTGCAGGTATCCGCACATTTTACAATGATCTTATCGAAGCAGCCGGTGGAGCAAATGCGTTTACCGAAAGTAAAGTATCCTATCCGCGTCTTTCGCTTGAAGGTATAATGGCAGTTGCCCCTGATATTATTATCGATATTGCTCCGGCTATGGGAAATTACGATTGTAAAAAGCTTGTTTCCGACTGGCTTTCGTTGCCTCATGTTCCGGCTGTTGAGAATAAAAAGGTTTTTTGTCTGGCTAAAGATTATGCAACTATTCCCGGCCCGAGGCTGATGTTACTCCTCGATGATCTCAAACGCATTATTTCCGGAAATATTAATACTGAATTGCCTGTGGATAATTGTATTGGCAGATGTTCCGAAGAAGGATTCTTTTCTGCCGCCGGATCACATAAATCCGGCATTATAGACAGACAACATACGATGTCTGAAGAAACATTTACACTGTTTATAAAACGGTATATGTATTGCCGGAAAACGGAAAAAACTATTTTTCGGGCGGCACCATGGGTATGAGAAAAAAAACGGTACTCACGGCTGGAGTGCTGTTTCTTCTGACAACAGTTGTAACGTTTTTCTGTCCTCTGATAGGTATAAAATGGATATCACCGCTTGACATTATGCATAACAACGACCTGCGTTTTATTTTTCTTTCAATACGTATACCTAGAACACTGATTGCATTATTTGCTGGAGGCAGTCTTGCTGTTGCGGGAATGATCTACCAGGCGATTTTCCGGAATCCTCTGGCCGATCCATATACGCTTGGAGTATCGAGCGGTGCCTCGCTCGGGGCTGCATTATGTATTGTTACCGGCGTAGGCGGATCAGCATTCGGAATGTCAATGCTTACAATAGGCGCTCTGGCCGGAGCAATAGCCTCGATTCTGGTTATCTATACTTTTGCATGGTTCAGAGAAAGTAATTCAAATACACTTCTTCTTGCAGGTGTAATCGTAGCTACCGTTTGTTCCGGTTTTATCATGTTTATCCATTATATCGGCGGCTTACATAAATCATTTCAGATTATCCGTTGGTTAATGGGAGGAGTAGACGGAGTAAATTACCGCATGTTCTTAATCATGGTTATACCTCTTCTGGTATTTTTTATAACTACCGGTTTACTTATGCCACAGCTTGATCTGTTTCTGACAGGTGATAATATTGCCTACTCCCGCGGAGTAAATATTTGTTTCAGCAGAAACGTGTTCATTACCGTTACTTCTCTTGCAGTCGGTATTATTGTTGCCGTATGCGGGCCTATCGGTTTTATAGGTATCCTCTCCCCGCATGCCTGCCGTATTATTTTGCCGGGAATACGGCACAGAATGCTTGCTCTGTGTTCTTTTCTCCTCGGCGGTTCTTTTCTGATAATTACGGATACACTTGCCCGTTCTCTGGTTCCGCCGTCCGAAATACCCGTAGGAATTATTACGGCAATGATCGGAGGACCGCTTTTTCTTGTTATGCTTTTCAGAAAGAAAAACCGGTTGGTTATATGACCGAATAAGTACCGCATATATGAGAGCAAAAGCGATAATGATACAGGGGACTTCCAGTTCGAGCGGTAAATCGCTTATTACCGCTGCACTTTGTCGCATCTTTCACCAGGACGGATATAAAGTCGCTCCGTTCAAGGCACAGAATATGTCCAACAATTCATTTGTAACCAGAGACGGCCTGGAAATGGGTCGTGCACAGGTTGTACAGGCGTATGCTGCAGGGCTTGAACCGGATGTTCGTATGAATCCCGTACTTCTTAAGCCATCAAGCAATAGCGAAGCACAGGTTGTTCTCAAAGGCAAACCGGCCTTTAACATGAATGCAGAAAAGTGGCACGAAACCAGAAAACGCTTACGTTGCATTATCCGTGAGTGTTATGAATCTCTGGCGTCCGAATACGAAGTAATCCTTATCGAGGGAGCAGGAAGTCCGGCTGAGATAAATCTGAAAAAGGACGATTTGGTTAATATGGGAATGGCAAAAATGGCAGATGCGCCTGTGATTATCGTAGGAGATATCGACAGAGGAGGAGTATTCGCATCTCTGGTAGGAACAATGCAGCTTCTTGATTCCGATGAAAGGATGAGGGTAAAAGGTTTTATTATAAATAAATTCCGCGGTAATACGGATCTGCTGAAACCAGGCCTTGACCAACTTGAAAAATTAACCGGTTTGCCGGTTATTGGGATTATTCCATGGATTGATCATTCCATTGATGATGAGGATTGTGTTACAGATATTTTTTCCCGGAAACATAATAACCATTACGACATTGACATTTGCATCATCAGACTTCCCCATATTTCGAATTTTACAGATTTTATTCCATTTAAAGCGATACCTGGAGTGCGCATACGGTGGTGCTGCCAGGCCGGCGAAATCGGTTCGCCCGATATGCTTATACTTCCCGGGACAAAATCAACTATTGCAGATCTGAAAGTGTTAAAAAATTCGGGCGTTGCCGATAAAATAGTGGATTATGCCGGAAATAACGGCAATATTCTTGGAATTTGTGGCGGATTTCAGATGCTGGGAGAAAAAATTGACGATCCATGTCATGTTGAAAGTGACTTAAGTACAATAGATGGATTAAAACTTCTTGACATGTTTACGATATTTCACACCGAAAAATACACTAAACAAACGCGGATTTTATTTCATGGAAGTGCACGTGCCTTCAATAAACTCAATGGAGTTTTTGTTGATGGATATGAAATTCACATGGGAGAAAGTGTTTTTAAAAACCCGATACCTTTTACTTCCGCAATCGATTCTTCCGGAAATACGAGACTTACAGGTATAACAGATAAAACAGGCCGTATTGCCGGTACTTACTGTCACGGTATTTTCGATTCTAAAGTGGTTACTGAGTGTGTTGTTAATTCGTTAAGAAGTGATAAATGGTTACCTCGTTTATCATCAGAATTATTTGACAGAAGACAAATACTGGAAAAAGATATCTGCCGTATTGCAGATATTTGCAGGGAAAATCTTGACATGAATATGATAAGGTGTATTCTTTCGTTATGACGGCAATTGCTCTGATAGGAGTAACTGTTCTGGATCTGCTTTTTGGCGACCCTTTCTGTCTACCCCATCCCGTCCGATGGATTGGAGCGCTTGTTTCTTGGTTGGAATCAATTTTATATCCTAATATCAGATCCAATCGTAAAGAGTATCTTCACGGATTCCTGTTATGCATACTTGTAATTTTTATCTGTTCAGGATTTTGCGGAATAATAATATATTTCGCATATATGACATCCCCCACTATAGGTGTTATTGCAGGTATTACAACAGGATTCTATTGTTTGTCAGGCCGTTCATTGGCTGACGAAGCTATGAATGTATATAAAAATTTGCAGAATGGCAATATCTATGCCTCACGTCAAGCTCTTTCGATGATTGTCGGAAGGGATACCGTAAATATGAATGAAAAACAGATTATCTGTGCTACGATAGAAACTGTTGCAGAAAATATTACCGATGGAATCGTCTCTCCCCTATTCTATCTTGCACTTGGCGGTCCTGTTGCAGCTATAGCATTTAAAGCCGTAAGTACAATGGATTCTATGATTGGTTATAAAAATGATCGTTACCGTTATTTCGGGACATTAGCAGCACGGCTTGACGATGTACTTAATTTTATTCCTGCCAGATTAACAGGATTTGTTCTCATTCCTCTTTCTTCCTTACTTCTACGGAAAAGATGGCAGGATTCAATACGAATTGTTTTCCGCGACCGTTTAAAACACGACAGTCCTAATTCCGCCCATGGAGAAGCTGCAATGGCAGGCGCTCTGGGAATTCAGCTCGGCGGCGGCGCGTTTTATAACGGCGTGTTTGAATCAAGACCATTATTGGGTGATAATTGCAGAGAGCCTGTAATCAATGATATCCGTGCTGCTTCCAATATTGCAATCACCGTATTATCAGTTATGACATTGGGCGTCTGTGTTATCAAGATCATTATGAAAGAAGGTAAATTATTTTTTCAATCGAATTAATGAAAAGATATATTGTATGGATTTATTAATAAAAGGAAATAATTTAGATGAATAAAACTCTGCAGATACATGGGAGTATTCCTTATGCTGAGCTTCGTACTTTGAATATTCCGGCATCTTTTATTATCGATTTCAGCGCTACTGTAAATCCGTTTCCATTGCCTGAATCCATTCGCAACCTTTTCACTCCGGAAGGAATAGGAGCATATCCGGATTCTGATTGCTATGAAGCACGGGAAGCTGTGGCGCAATTTTACAATATATTAGTTGAGTGGGTAGTTGTTTCTGCTGGTGTTACAGAGGTAATTTTTTCTTTACCTTTACTTTTCAGAAGGGCAGTTTGCTTCTCTCCTACGTATGGCGACTACACAGCAGCATACAAACGCCACAGAAGAAATATATTCCAAATTTCCTTTGATGATCTAGATTCGGGTTGGGGAAAAATTGTAGAGAAAATACGGGATATCCAATCCGATCTCATTATTATATGCAATCCGAACAACCCTACGGGGCATTATCTTTCTTTATGGCAAATCGAAGAGCTATGCGGGACATTTTGCCATACAATAATCTGTATTGATGAGAGTTATCAGGAAATGGGCGAAAAATGTGATACTTCAATCCATATGGCAAAACAATTTCATAACCTTCTGGTTCTCAAGTCATTTACAAAACCGTTTGGGTTAGGAGGACTTCGGGCAGGATATGCAGTTTCATCGGGAGAAGTTATTAAGCGGATCAAAATGAATCTAATCCCCTGGGGGGTCTCGTCAATTGCCCAACGGATCATTCCTTATCTGTTTAGCAATTATAGCTATTTTCAGCATCAATGGGCGGCTATTGTTGCAGAGAGAAATAAACTTATACAGTGTTTTTCGGGTCAGAATCTACCTGTTGTATCAGGCAGATGCCCGTTTTTCCTTGTAAAGATCGGTAATGCAGAATATATAAGAAAAAGACTTCTTACAGAATACCATACAGCCATACGTAGTTGTGTTTCTTTCGAAATGCCGGAATGGATCCGTATAATGCCGGGCAGACCTGAAATGAATATTAAATTACTCGAAAATATAAAAAGTATATTAGATGACTAAAAATATAAAATCTTTATGAACAAACCGGATCCGATTGTAGAACTTAAGGGTATATCCGCCGCTTATGGAAAAAGTCTGGTTCTTTCTGACGTTTCGTTTACTATAGATAGAAACAGCAGGTGGGCTGTAATAGGCCCCAACGGGGCCGGGAAATCGACTCTCATCAAAATTATCGCGGGTCTAGTAAAACCTATCGAGGGCACTGTGCTTATCAACAAAAAAAATAGAATAGAAAGCTACCCTGCGCGAAAACGTGGCCGGCTTATGTCGTATATGCCTCAGAAACCCGAAGGTATTATTCCTTATACTGTATATGATTTCGTAATGCTGGGACGTTATGCTTATACCGGATTAACCGGAATACCGACAACCGAAGATCGGAAAGCAGTATCGGAAGCACTTGATATATGCGATATAGGTCATCTTTCTGATAGATTTATAAACACACTTTCCGGAGGAGAGCTTCAAAGAGTTCTTCTTGCAGGCGCTGTAGCTCAGTGTACTCCTATACTTCTTCTCGATGAGCCCACTACATTTCTGGATCCATCTCATGAACAGTTGTTTCTTAATACTTTGTCGCGACTTCACAACAGGCGTGAACTTACAACAGTTATGATAACTCATGATATCAATAATGCCTTGCTTCAGTGCACCCATATAGCAGCCCTGCAAAACGGAAAAATTGTTTTTTCCGGCCCGGTAGACTGGTTTAGACAAAAATGTCCTGAAATACTGGAAAATTTATTTGGAGTAAGATTCAGGACATTTTCAGAAGATAACGGAGAAATGATTATTTACGGTTCATGGGAGAAACCATGTTTGTAAGATATAATATTAACATTTTTCCGAAAATATCAATTATTCCGACCGGCAAAATAACTGACGATAGAGATTCTATCCCTGTGAATTAATGAATATTGACATTTATGCATCATTCAAATAGTAAACATAAATTCCCTTTCAGGCTCGGCACTACTTCTTATATTTTCCCTGATGAAATAATTCCGAATGTCAGGGTATTGTCGAAGCTTATTGACGACATAGAACTTGTTCTTTTCGAATCGGAATCAGCAGGCAATACTCCTACGGGAAGGGATATTCTGGAGCTGCGTCGAATCGGTGATATTTACGGCTGCGGATATACAGTTCATCTCCCGATCGACCTTAAAGCCTGCTCAACAGACGATAATGAACATAATAAATACATAGAAACAGCCTGCAGGACAATACAACTCACTTCCGGTCTTATGCCGCGTGCATGGATAGTCCATCTCGAAGGAATCAGCAGTAAAGCAGAAGAAAGTGATATCGGTAGCTGGCGAAGGAGGGCGAAGAAAACAATCTGCGAACTTGCATATGCCGCGAAGTCGCCGGATCTTCTTGCTATCGAAAATCTTTCCTATCCTGCTTTATGGAATATGGATCATGTAATACGTTGCAATGTACGGTGTTGCCTCGACATAGGGCATATCTGGAATAATGAAAAAGATATGTGGGAAAGAATATGCAGAAAATTATTACCTTCCACCTCCGTAATTCATCTTCACGGAGTAAATGACGGATGCGACCACCTATCTCTTCGCAAAACCGACAGAAATCTTCTGGAGTCGTTTATAAGGCTACTCGCAAAAATCAGATTTACCGGAATAGTAACGCTTGAGGTTTTCGACCAAACCGACTTTTATCAGTCAAAGGAGATATTTGAGGAAATATGGGAAAGCTTATATTTATAACCGGCGGAGCAAGAAGCGGAAAGAGTTCATGGGCGCTTAATGAAGCTAACCGTCTGCCTTCTGAATTAAAATATTATATAGCTACCGCAGAACCGGTTGACGAAGAGATGATATTGAGGATAGATTCTCATCGTAAAGAGCGCGGCAGCGGATGGGAGACTATCGAATGTCCGTTGAGGCTGGATCTCGCAATCGGGTCTCTTACGTCAAATTCGACTGCAATCATCGACTGCTGCACCGTGTGGCTTGGAAACCTATGGCATAATCTTTCTGGCCAATACGACCTTATCAGTAAATCCGTAGAAGAAACGATCGGGGCTTTTAAAGCCTGGAAAAAAAACAATAGCGGCAATCTTTTTATCGTTTCCAATGAAGTGGGCTGGGGAATAGTACCGCACGATAAAGAAACCAGAGAATACCGTGACGCTCTTGGTATGCTGAATCAGCATATTGCCCGGATTGCCGATAAGGTTTATCTTTGCATAAGCGGAATAGCCGTCTGTATCAAAGATTACCCTAAAGGAGAAATATTATGATAATCGAAGGAACTCAGATACCTGATTCAGAAAACGACTCTCTCCGTAAAATCGTTCAGGCGAGACTCGACAATCTCACCAAACCTCCGGGCAGTCTGGGGCTTCTCGAAGAGATAGTTATCAGATACTGTCTTGCGCGCAATTCAGCAGAGGCGGACATAATAAAAAAGAAATGCTATATATTTGCGGCCGATCACGGAATAACAGCCGAAAGAGTGTCGCCTTATCCGCGTGAAGTTACTTCACAAATGGTTATTAATATGCTTAAAGGAGGTGCTGCAGTTACCGTAATGTGCCGAAAGGCTAATATAGAATATTATGTTGTCGATATGGGAGTCGACTACAATTTCGAACCCCATCCATTCCTTATTTCCAGGTCCATTGAAAAGGGAACATGCAATTTCCGGTATGAACCTGCAATGACAGAAAAGAAGTGTAAAGATGCGGTTCGGGCAGGATATGAACTTGGTATTAATGCCGGAGTGGATATCTGTGTTATTGGTGAGATGGGAATAGGCAATACTGCGTCGGCGTCGGCGATTTATTCTTTACTTTTAAATGTTCCTGCTGCACAAACTACAGGAAGGGGAACTGCACCTGACGATAAAATTATCGAGCATAAAATCAATGTTATTAATGAAAGCATAAACTTTCACATAAAGGAATGGGATAAAACTCCTTTTGACGCTCTAAGACGTGTGGGAGGATACGAGATAGCAGGAATGGTTGGTTTTATTATTGGTTGTTCGTCCCGGAGAATACCGGTTGTAATAGACGGTTTTATTTCAACGGCTGCAGCATTGTGTGCTGTCATGATGTATCCTTTAATATCAGGCTACCTTTTTTTCGGCCATGCATCCAATGAGCGTTTTCATAAAAAGGCTCTAGAGATAATGAAAGTAAGGCCGATACTTGAACTTGATATGCGACTCGGAGAAGGTACGGGTGCAGTTCTGGCCCTCAATGTCATTGAGCAGGCATTAAACTGTTATCATAATATGGCTACATTTTCTTCAGCAGGAGTTTCCGGTGGTGTTGTTTAGAGGCCTTATTTCTGCAGTACGTATCCTTACGATCGTACCTGTCGGCGGACAGGATGCTGAGAAACCGTTTTATTCGCTTCCATGGTTTCCTGTTGTGGGAGTATTATTGGGAACTATACAGTTTTACTGTATCGGATCGTTTCGTCTACTTCCTCACACATTGGATGCTTTATCGGGAATTGCATGCGTGGCGGTAAATTTTATACTAACCGGCGGTTTACATCTCGACGGCCTTACGGATACAGCCGACGCATTCGGAACACCCCATTCGCGTGAAAAAACGCTTGAAATATTAAAAGACCCCCATATAGGAGCATTCGGAGCGGCTGCGGCTGTGTTTTTCGTCATATGGCGGGTTGCTGTTTGTCAAGGGCTATACTACCATAGCGGTGAAGTGTCGATAATCACGGCACTAGCCTCCTCCAGATGCATTCAGGGAATTTTGCTTATGTCGTTTCCTTATGCCCGCGGCCGGAACGGCAAAGCTTACGGATTTAAAGGCAATAAGGCGGTTTTCCTTTTAGTAATTTCAGAACTTATGGGCATTATACTCTATTCGTGCTTAATCTGGGACTGGAAAAAGATCATTATACCGTTTATCGGTGGTTTTTTGGCTATTGCTATATTGATATGCCTGTCTCTCAAACGCATCGGAGGAATAACCGGAGATATAGTCGGCGCATCTACCGAACTATACGAATGCGTGTTTATAACAGGAGTTCTTGCGGGTTTATAGTTTGACATAAATTGCATATACGTTCAGTAAATCCGCCCCTCGATAAACTCGGGGATCACCCTCGGCAGGCTCGGGAACCGTCCCTCGACAACGGATCCCGACCCACTACCCCTGATACCAGCGCCGCCAGACTGTCGAAACTCTTCCTAAGATCGGTCGGCTGCAGACACACAAATACCTCCACCGATGATGGAAGCGTAAACACCTCCTACCCACGGCTTCGCAAGGGTGCAAGTATACCCACTAAGTCCCGCAACATCGAAACATCAAATCCCAACTGCATTGAAATCCGTGCCCCATTAGGCAAAACCAGATCAACCCGATCCGAAGACGACGCAGCAGCAACCGAAACAACCTTGAGAAACGGAACCCCACGTGATGAATCCAACGCCTCGGAAAATCTCTTCCGCCAGTTATAAAATGTGTTCTCTGCTATCTTCGCTTTCCGGCAATGGGCCGCAACGCTCATCCCGCTCGTCCGCTGCGCCAAAAGGTGCTTCGATATTTCCCCTTTCGCTCTGAATCGCATAACTTTTCCT
>FWPV01005261.1_pt1 | contig 26154 bp, 21 predicted proteins | sample 2228371 | NCBI WGS metagenome assembly FWPV01 (sample SAMEA103939776, study PRJEB20133) | metagenome
TCGGCGCTGTACTTCTTTCTCTGGGACATAAACACTCCTCGCCCCCATTATGGGACTTCTCTGAAGTGTCCGTGCTATCGGGGTAGAACCCGGTGATGCAACTGTCTGTAAACGCTCAATTAACGATCGACGCGGAAACTCGTGCTGAACGTGGGGATTAGGACTCATCCCAGGAGTCAGTCCCGAGCGAGTTTGTATTCATCGGAGAGCGAAACATGAATGACAACAGAGGGGTGCTTGGGGGCTCTGCCAGTCGCCAGGGTGGTTTCACCCTGGTGGAAATGGCGGTGGTGCTGGTCATCATCGGCTTAATTCTCGGCGCGGTCATGATCGGCAAGGACGTTCAGCGCAATGCCGAATATAGCAAGATCAAGCAGAAATTCGTCGATCAGTGGGTGGTGGCTTACAACGCCTATGTCCAGCGTACGGGCGTGGCGCCGGGCGACAGTCAGCAACAACCTCGCCTGATGGTCAATGGCGCTAATTACGCTGCAGGCGTGGGTGCTCCAGTCTCCGGCGGAAACATGAGTACGGTCACGCCTCCGGGTGCCATCTGCTTTGGTGCGGCGGGGCCGGGCATGACGCGCGCCATGGAGACGACGGCCAATTTCGACTTGCATGGGCTGATGGATCGCGCCGGCGTACGCATGCCGCCGGGGCGCGCCGAGGGCTTCGAGGATCGCTACGTCTATCTGGATACCAACGGCAACCCACAGGAGGTGCAAGTTTGCTTCCAGTGGAATCCACCGACCACGGGTTCCGGCGCCGGCAATGTCATGGTGCTCACGGGTCTCACCCCGGACCTCGCGCGTTCACTTGACCAGATGATCGATGGAAAGGCGGATGAGTGCGAGGGTCTCTTCCGTCGCGAGGGTGCGGGCTGCGAAACCGTAGGTGCACCGGGCGCCGCCTGGGCTGCCGACAACACCATGACCCATGGTACCACCGCGCAGAACAATCGCGATGAAGACCAGGTCGCCGTGGTGGTCGCGCATTACAAGATGAATCAGTAATCCAGATAAGGGAATTCAACCCATGAGCGTTCATTACACACGGGGCGCGGCGGGCCTGGCCGCTGCCCAGCGAGGCTTCACCCTGATCGAGATGGCCATCGTGCTGGTCATCATCGGTCTCATCATCGGCGCGGTCATGATCGGCAAGGATGTTCAGCGCAATGCCGAATACCAGAAGATCGCCAACAAGTTCGCCATGGACTGGAAGAAGTCCTATGACGAATACGTGCAACGCACGGGCGTGGTCTTGGGCGATTGCCAGATTGCTCCGACTTACATGGTTAACGGCGAGGAAACCACCATTGGGGGCGCCGTGGCCTGTCAGGGCAATCTCAATGGAGCGGCGGCCGGTCTGCCAGAGAATTATGCCAATACCGGCCTGCGCATCTGCCATGGTCAGGGTTATGCGGCCAACACCGTGGGCGCAGGCGATCCCGCGCTTGCAACCGCCGACCTGCATGTACTGATGGATCGTCACGGCATCCGCATGCCACCGGGCCGCGGCGAGGGTAAGGAAGACCGCTATCTCTACAACGACTCCAACGGCAACGCCACCGAACTGCAAGTCTGCTTCCAATGGAATCCGCCGGCCACCATCAGCGGCGCGGGCAATGTCATGGTGCTGCGCGGCCTTACCCCGGATCTCGCGCGTTTCCTCGATCAGGTAATCGATGGCAAGCCGGATGCACTGGAAGGCCGGTTCCGCATTCAGAACAGCGCTGTCAATGACAACGAGCCCACGCGTCAGCAGCCAGGTCATGAGTGGCTGGCCAACAACACCATGCAGCAGGGCGCGGCGGCCGGAACCGTGGCCAACAACGGCAAGGATGCGGGCCGCAATCGGGATGAGGATCGCGTGATGCTGCTGACCGCCCATTGGGTCATGGATCAATGATCAAGTCCGCGGACGTGACGGCCAGGCTGGGCCTGGCCGGAAAAATCCGGGCCGGACGCGCTTTCGTGCTGGTGTCGGCAGTGTTTTCGGCGGGGCTGCTCGCCCTCGCTCTGTGGGCGGATGTGAATGCAAGGGAGGCCATGCTCAAGGCGGAGGCCGGGCTTGTCCAGGCTCGCGACGCACTCGACCGGGCCGAACTTCAGAAAACGATCGCCCTGCGCAAGGTCGAGCTTGCGCGCCTGAATGAGGCTCTCGAGCGCAAGGCCGATGCCATGAACATGCAGTCTCGCGACTGGGCGGCGCGCAAGGTGAGCGTGAAGCAGCAGGTCATGGAGCGTTCGTCGATCCATGACGCCCTGGCGGAACTTGAGCGAACCTCAGGGCGGGTCTTCGTGGCCGAGGAATTCGATCTGGGCGTGACCCGTCCGGGGGACGGATTGTTTGACATCGAGGGCGTCGGCGAGGGTCCGCTTCGCCTGAGCGTGCGTGGCGACCTGCATTTCCGCGTAGGAGAGTGAGCTCAACATGGCAGGAATAGGAATAACCCATGCGGCCATGCTGCTTGATCTTCAGGGACGATGGTTCGCGCTGGACGGCGATCGTCTGGTCGAGCTTCCAGTCTTTCCGGACCTGGAGGTGCCGGCTCTCGTGGTCAGCGACTTCGAGGGTTCCATGTCGGGCGTCATGGCGATGGAGGGCGCGGTTCGTCATGCCTCCCCGCTGATCGACAAGCGCCTGCGCACCGAAGCCTTGTCGGATGGCGAGACGCATGTGGTCATTGAAGACATCCGCCGCATCGGCAAGGGATTCCGCGCGCTCTACACCGCAGTTCCGATCGCCGTCTGGCAACGGCTTTCCGCCTGGGCGGAGCGCGGCGCTGATCATCGGCTTACGGTTTCCCTGACCGGGTTGTTCGCGCGCCTGCTTACCCAGGGCAAGCAATCCAACAGTCAGGCCATCGTTGTGAGGAACGGTCGGCAGTTCCTGTGTCTGTGGCGCGGCCCGGAAGGTATCGAACTGGTTTCGTCCCTAGCCTTTGGCGACGGTCCCGACGATCTAGAGCATGGCGTCGCCAGTCTGATCTCCGCCATGAAGCAGGGGCTGTCTCCCACGCATGGCATCAGTGAAATCGTCTGGTACGCGCTTTCGCCCTCGCCTGATACGGCGGCGGAAGACGGGCTAATGACGACGGCCTCCGCGTTGACCGGTTGGAGCATCCGTCGCGGCGCCCTGGATGCCCTTCGGATGGAGGGTGTTCCCGTGCCGGTCCAATCGCACTGGCCGCGACTCTCCCGCGTCGTGCGGGCCCGCGATGCCGTCATGCCGGGGGGCTGGGCGCGCTGGCTGTATAACTTCGAGAGTGCCTTGCCGATGTTGTCCCTGGCCGCGCTCGGCTTGGCGGCGGGATTGGGGGGCATGGTCTGGATGAACGCGCAAAAAGTCCAGGCTTGTGAGGAGATGATCGCGAGCTTGACGCAGCAAACACGCGCCATCCAGGCCGAGGCCGCCCGGCTGCATGTCGCGACGAGCCCCGCTTCGGCGGACATCGCCATGCTCGAAACCCTGGTCAAGGCGCACGCCTCGTTTGATTTCATCAGGCTTTTAAGAACGCTCAAAAACGCGGCGGGCGAGGGCGTGCGCATCATGCGCGTGTACCTGGATGAACGGACCCGTCAGATTCGCGTCGAGGGCGTCGCCGCCGGGGGCGGGGGGCACCTTGCCCGCTTCGTTGATGCCTTGCGTCAGAAGGGGCTCGCGCCGCAGGCGGTGGATGCGCCGCAGAGCGGGAGCGGCTTGCCAGGGTTTTTCTCCTACGCGTTGCTGTCCCTTCCGGAAGCCGTTCCCGACGTGCAAGGAGCCCGCCCATGAAATATTTCGCCCTGGCGTTAGGCGCGGTACTGCTTGGAGAGGCGACCCTACTTCTTTTTATCAAGCCCGCTGCGTCATCGGCCTCATCCGCCTCGTCGGCGACGGTCTCGGAGGTCAACGCGTTGAAGTCCGTGGAGGCCCAGATCAAGAGGCTGGAGGCGCTTCAGACTGCGGTCGACGGCATGGACTACTCCGCTGCATTCGGCCAGACCAGCGAGCCGATCGTTGCGTGGAACGACGAGCCTCCGCCGTCCGGTCAGGAGCAGTCAGCCGGCCGTTCGGGACAGGGTGAGCAAGCCTTGCCGCCCGAGCGAAAGCTGACGCTGATTTTCACTTCGGGGCAGGCCAAAAGCGCGATGATCGACGGCGTGTATGTTCGCGTTGGCGACCGCCTGCCCGATGGCGGCAAGGTCATCGCGATCCGTTCGGACGCCGTCGTCCTGGTCGACGCGTACGGTCGGCATGTGCTCTCCCCGGCCCCCAGGCAGCTTGATATCGGCGTAGTGAGGTAACAGGGATGCGCAAACTGGTCCTTGGGCTGGGGGCGGTGGCCTCGGGCCTCATCATCGCGGGCGTGGCGTCGTGGATTCAACAGGGGCGCCAGCTTGCGTCGTTCACGCCTGCGGACACGGGGTCTTCCATGGCGGTCCCGCGCCCGGCTGAAACCCTGCCCCGTGCTGCGTCGAAGGCGGCGGCCGAACCCATGCCAGCCGATCCGGGGCATCCTGGACTTGCGCCCCGGCCCCCTTTGGGCACGGATGTGCAGCCATGGGCTGGAAATCCGTCTTCGCCGTCCTCCGAACTGCCTGCGGGGGCCGGGACGTCGCCGAAACCCGTCCAGGGCATGGCTGCCGGCCAGCCGACTGTCGAGCCCCTGTCGGAAGACAAGATCCGCGCCCTGCAGTCCATACAGCAACGCTTGCTTGCCCTCCAGAAAACGCCCGGCGCGATGTCGCCGGCAGCGGTGGACACACTCCTAGGTGAGCTTGTCGAGGTGCATGGGTCGCCGGTTGTGCAGGGTATCGACATGGATGCGCTACGTTCCAATCTGCGGATTGCAGGGGCGATCCAGGAGGCCGCCGAGCAACTCAAGCGTTTGTCCGAACAGCCCGGCGAGGTCGACAAGGCCAAGGCCCAGGCGCTGATGGCGCGGATCCAGACGCTGCAATCGCAAATGCGTACGGACATCCAGGCCCAATGAGCATGCAGCCTGTTTTCGCGCCTTCGTCCCGTGTCTGTCAAGGCGGCTGGAATCTTGCCGAACTGTCCGTGGTCGTGGCGGTCGCGGGACTCCTGGCCAGCGCGGCGGTATGGAGCGTTTCGGCAGGCAAGCGCCAGCAAACCGAGATGATTGATCAGTCCAGGGCGCTGGAAATCCAGTCCGCGGTCGTCGCCTTTGCGATTCGCAACGCCCGCCTGCCCTGCCCGGATGTCAATGGCGACGGCAGGGAAGGGGATGCAAGCTCGACCTGTCCGGTCTCCGCCCAGAGCGGCTGGATTCCCTACGAAACCCTAGGGCTGACTGCGCCCGCGCCCGATGCGCGCGGCGCTTACCTGGTCTGGCGCGATGCCTCGCAAAACGCCGATCTGACCCAGAGGGCGGAAAGAACGGGCGATACCGCGACGTCCGATGGATACATGGATCGCGCCGATCTGCTGGCCGGTTTGCGCAGGGCCAGTCAGGTCGGCGTGTCCGCCAGCCATCCCTATATGACGGGCGACGGCGCTGCGATGGGCGTCGAGGATTGCGTATTGCCGGCGGCTACCCCGGCGTTCGCGCTGATCCTGCCAGGCGGCGATCGGGATGCCGACGGTTCGGCCTTTGACGGCGTGCATGGTGACGACCCGACTTCCATGTTGTGCATGGCCGCCAGCTCTCGCACGGCAAGCGCGACGTTTGATGATCAGGTTGTGGCGATGAGCTTTTCAGTCCTCGCCGGTTTGATCGAGCAGGCCCATCCCTGACTTTGATGTTTCGAGAACGAGGAACCATGAAGACATTCCGAATTGAACGCGGGCTCCCCGGAGTCATGCACAGGATGATGGCCCCACTGGCTTCGGCGGCGGTTTTGCTGTCGGCCCTTCTTGCCGGCTGCGCGGCCGATGCGCCCAAGAAGAGCGTGGAGCGCATCCCCTCGGTGGACCGCACGACCCTGGACACCATGGGCGAGCATGTAGTGGATGAGTCCGCCAAGCTTGCCGCCGCGCAGGACGGCGTGCGGGACAAGATCGAAAAGACCGCGCCGCCGCCAGTCATGCCGGTCGCCGCGCCGGTCTACGACCCACTGGAAGACAAGGTCGTGTCGGTCAAGATGATGGATGCCCCGGTGGGGCAGCTGCTGTGGGCGCTGGGCGACCAGCTTGGCATGAACCTGCTTGTCGATCCCCAAGTGCTGGCGCTCGACAAGCGCGCCAACATCCACTTGCACAATGTCACCGCACGCGAGTTGTTCAACAGCATCACCCGCGCCTTCGACGTGCACGGCGAGGCGCAGGGCAAGACCCTGGTGGTCAATCTGATGCAGGACAAGGTCATCGATCTGGATGTGCTCAACACCAAGATGTCGGTCAGCATCGCCTCCGGCGGCAATGTGTTCGGCGCCAATACGGGCGGCGGCGGAAGCAGCAGCGGCAGCGGGGGCGGTACGAGACAGATCAAGGGCGATTTTTCGCTGAGCGGCGACATGGGCGAACAAACCAGCGTATACGAGCAGCTTGAGGCCGGCCTCAAGCGCATGCTGGGCGACACGGAGCGCTCCGGCGACGTACCGGCCGCCCAAGATGCGCAGGGCAAGACGCCGGAGCCGAAGCCCATATATTCCCTCAACAAGATGACGGGCACCTTGTATGTCCGCGCGCGCCCCTCCCAGGTGAAGGCCATCGAGGACATGGTCGATCGCTTCAAGTCCGTCATGCGTCGCCAGGTGCTGATCGAAGCACAACTGATCGATCTCGAACTCAGTGACGGCTTTGAATTCGGCGTGGACTGGACGCTTCTACGCCGGCACGTGGCGGGGATTTACGGCGCCAATCCGATCAACCTGCAACCGAACAGCGTGCAGTGGCCAAGCACGGCGCCGATTCCAATGCAGCCTCAGACGCTCACGTTCCCGGCCCAGACTGTCGGCGCCGCGACCGGGCGCGGCCTGGGGCTTGCCTATGGCAATGACTCTTTTACCGCCGCGTTGAACATGCTGCGCAGCTTCGGTTCGGTGCGCGTGCTGTCCAATCCGAGCATTCGAGCGCGCAACGGCACGCCGGCCTTCATCAACGTGGGCACCAACTCCCGCTATGTCTCCAAGACCTCGCTGACCGTCACCAATCCGGGGGGCGGCGCATCGACGAGCACCGCCGACGTACAGACGGATGCGGTCTTTTCAGGCGTCATCGTCGGCGTCGTGCCTTATATCCGTGAAACCGGGGCGGTCGAGCTGCTGGTGCATCCGATGCAGACCGATGTCGATCCCGCCAGCTTGCAACTGATCGATGTGGGCGGTGGAAGCCGGGTCAGCCTACCGGTCGTCAACTTCAAGGGCATGACGACGACGTTGTCCCTCCAGGATGGCGACATCGTCATGCTCGGTGGCCTGATCGATCAGAAAACCGGCTCCACCAACCGAGGCCTCCCAGGCATCTCCGACATTCCTGTCTTCGGTAAGGCCTTCGATCAGGAAAACAGCTCCCATAAGAGCCGTGAGCTGGTTGTGGTGCTGAAGGTCAAGGTGCTATGAGTCTGATCTACTCGGCCATTCGCCGGGCGGGGGACGAGCATGGGAACGCGCATGTCGCGCCGTCCAGGCACGGGGGTTCCGGCTGTACGCATTTGTCCACGGAGGCGGATGCGCAACGCGCGTCCGGGATGGCAAGGCTCAGGGGGGGGCTGGCGGGCGTGGCCGCGTCGGTTTCGTTGGGCGTGTTGTTCGGTGCGTTGTATGCGCACGGCGGGGTGTCCGGTTGGTTCGCGTCGTCGACGCAGCCTGCCGGCGCGGAGCCGCGCGTTGTCATTGATGCCTCCGCTTCGGTCGATGCGTCGACCGTCTCGTTGGTGACTGGCGATGGCGTTCCGGCCATCGCTTCGAATCAGCTCGTCGTGCATCCGGCCGAGAACCAGGTCGAGCGGACCGCAACGCCCCCCGAAGCCTTGCATGCCGAGGCGGATCGTTATGAAAACCATACCCCTGCGGCGACGTCGGTTCAGCGTGAGAGCGTTCGCGCGCCCGAGCCGCCGAAGGCCCAGACGAGCATAAAGACGGAGGAGCGTCCGACGTCCCAGCCTCCCACCCCGGTCATCAAACCTGTCGAACGGCCGGTCGTCCCGCCCGTCTTGGCGCAACCCTCCGTGGTATCGGCCAAGCTCGCCGAGCCCGTGTCACCCACACCGCGCGAAACGGACAGGTCGCCCATGCTCGAGAAGCAGGCGGTGGTGGATATCCGCGTCGCGCGCCCGGGCGCGACCGAAGTCAAGGCCGTACCAGACCTGGTCGATGCCTTTCGCCAGGCCATGGGCGAGCGGAATTTTCTTCAGGCTGAGGTGGAATTGCGCGCGCTGCGCGACGCCCTTCCGCCCCAGAGTTTGACCTTGATGCGTCTTGAGGGATGGCTTGCGCTCGAATCCGGAGAGCTGGAACGTGCCCGTTCGACGTATGCGGTGATCCTCAACAGGGAGCCGACGGACCTGAACACCGGGTTGAACATGGGTCTTGCGCTCTACCGATTGGGGCGCCGAGAGGAGGCCATGCGTCAGATTGAGCAACTGTTGCGCCATCACCCAGGCCATCAGGGGGCGCGCGACTTTCTGATGCGCATGCAGAAGGAGGACTGAGATGGACGCGACGATGGTTCCCGCCCATATTGCGCTGGGGCTGAGCGCGAACCCCTTTCCCTCCACCCCGGATGCGACGCGGTATTTTCATACCCCGCATCTTGAGATGGAACTGATAGAGGCGGCCCATTGCATCTTGGCGCACAAGGGGTTCGTCCTGCTGACCGGCGAGATCGGGCGTGGCAAGTCCACCTTCGTGCGCCGCCTGATAGATCGGCTGGAGGCGCATCGGTGCATCGTCGCCATGATCCTGAACACCTTCCTGCATGGTGAGGATCTGCTGGATGCGATCAATCGCGATCTGGGCTTGGAATCCGCGCGGGGCATGAGCGAGTCTCTCGACAGGCTGAACCGGTTTCTGCTGGAAAAACACCTGGCTGGGGACACGGTCGCGATCGTGGTCGACGATGCGCACAACCTGAGCATGGAAAGCCTGGAATTGCTGCGCATGCTCAGCAATATCGAAACCGACCAGGATAAGTTGGTGCAGATTGTCCTGGTCGGTCAGCCTGAATTGATCGACAAACTCAAGGTTGCGTCGATCCGGCAACTGGCCAGCCGCATCGTCAAGCATGTCCAGATCGATGATTTCGACCGTACGCAGACGGGGCGCTATGTCGAATTCCGTTTGACCGCCTCCGGCGCGGGTGGTCGTCTGCGTCTCACGCCGGATGGCTTGCGCGTCCTGTTTCGTCATAGCGGGGGCAATCCGCGTCGGGTCCACCTCATCATGGATCGCGCGCTCTACGGGGTGCTGGCAGCCCAACGTCCGGACATCGACGGTCGGCTCATTGAGCTTGCCGTGCGCGAGGCCGGAATGATGCCGGGCGCGACGCCCGCCAATCATCCTGCTGGGTCTTGGTTCCGGCTCGCGGGGTGGCCGGCGGCGGCCGTTTCGGTCATCGCGGCGGCCTTCATGTTGGGATTCCCGCCCTTGAGCGCATCGTTGTCCGCGTTGAATCCGGACGTCTCGCCGTCTGTCCCCGCAGCCGGTACGGCCTTCATTCCCGCGAAACCAGCCCAGGTTTCCGCGCCCTCCGAGGCGCCCGAGCCGGCATGGGTCGCGTGCATTCGCGGCATGGGTATCGAGCCCGAGTCCTCGTCGTCTCTGGCCGATTCATCCCTTGCGCCTGAGTGGCTGAAACGCCGCGTGAGTTCCGCGGACGCGCGCTTGAGATTGACCCGTCTGCCTGCCGGCCTTGCACCTCCCCCTCTCGATCACGACATGGGCTGCGTGCTGCCTGTGCGGGAGGGGGCATGGATTGTGTGGCGCGCTCGGATGCCGGAGGGGCCGGTCGAGTTCGGTTCCAAGGGCGAGGCGGTGATGTGGCTGCAACATCGGCTTGTCGACGCCGGGGCGTCCGGCGTGCTGGCTGATGGCATCCACGGCCCGCGCACCATGCTGGAACTGGTGCGTTTCCAGCGCGAAAGACAGCTCCCCGCGACCGGCTTTCCCGACGATTTGACGCTGCTTCTTCTTCAGAGCGCCGTGCGCGGCGCGTCCCAGGATGACTGACCATGGACACCATGTTGTTGAAATCACCGATGCCCATTGTCCCGGATGAGGACGAGTCCGACGCGGGCTCCCGCCTTCCTCTGGGCAAGCTGCTGATCGAGCGCGGTCTGCTGCGGCCGGTGCAGTTGGAATACGCCCTGCAGAAACAGAAGATCGAGCGGCAACGCCTTGGCGTCATCCTGGTGCGTCATGGACTGGCCACCGAAAATGACATCGCCTCCGTGCTGGCGGAGCAGCGGGGTATTCCCTATGTCAACGTCGACAATCTGGGCGCGCCTGAAAGCTCAATCCGCAACCTCTTCAATCGCGAGTTCTGTCTGGCGCGCGGCTTTCTACCGCTCGCGCGCGTGGATGGCGGATTGCGGGTGGCGCTGGGCGAAGGCGACCCCGAGAGCGTGGCCGAAGCGGTGATGCGACGTACCGGCTTGCGTTCTGTTTTCGTTCAAGGGGCGTTTTCGAAGGTCAGCCAGCAGATCCGTCATGTCTTCTTCTTCGCCCAGAACCCCATCGAGCAGCTGGTCGAACGGGAAATCAAGTTGCTGGAAGGCGATATCGACAACGCCCAGAGCCCCTCGCGCCTGCTGGAATTGCTGCTTCATCTCGCGGTGCGCGAACGCGCCACGGATATCCACATCGCCCCTTCGGGTACGAGCCTGCATCTGTTGTTCCGGGTGGATGGCGTGATGCGACCGATCATGGCCTTGCCCAATGCCATGCAGCGTTTGCTGGTGCTGATCAAGCTGATGGCTGAAATGGACATTTCGGAACAGCGCCGTCCGCAAGATGGCAGCTTCATGAGCACCATCCTGGAATTGTCCTACACCATCCGTGTGTCCACCCTGGTCAGCGAGTTTGGCGAGCGCATGGTACTGCGTCTGCTTCCGGATCGAGGGGATTTGAACGGTCTGGATGAGTTGGGCTTCTTCCCAGAAGATGTCGCACTCCTCAGGCGGGTGTTCGACAAGCCGGCGGGGTTGGTGCTCATGACCGGCCCGACGGGGTCCGGCAAGAGCACGACCCTGCACGCCGCGCTCCGCTTGCAGTCCCTGATTGAACGCAACGTGCTGACTGTGGAGGACCCGGTCGAATATCGCGTGCCCGGCGCCTGCCAGACCGAGGTGAATCGACGCTCGGGCTACGAATTCGGCAATGCCTTGCGTCATTTCCTGCGGCATGATCCCGATGTGATGCTGATTGGCGAAATCCGGGATGGAGAGACCGCCCAGTCGGCCATCGAATCGGCGTCCACCGGACATCTGGTGCTCTCCACCCTGCACGTCAGCAATGTCTTTGGCGTGGTGCCGCGCTTGCGTCCGATGGGCCTGGATCCCCAGGCTATCGCGGACAACCTGATCGCCATCGTCAATCAGCGTCTGGTGCGTCGCAACTGCCAGCATTGCGCACGCCCCGCGCCGCTCACGGAGGAGGTGCGCGAATGGCTGGGCGAGGGGGAGGTTGCGCTCATGCGCGGCGAGGGATGCGAGCATTGTGGCGGGAGCGGTTATCACGGCCGCATTCCCGTGTACGAAATCCTGCCCGTCGAACAGACGCTCGCGGATGCCATTGCTGACGATGCGGGGCGGGAGCGTATTCGCGCCATCGCGATGGCCTCCGGCTTCCGTCCCATGAGCGACATGGCCAGGCGACTGGTGGCCAAGGGGTTGACCACGGTGGATGAAATCGTCCGCGTTGTCGGTATCGGTCCCAAGGGGCATGCGGGATGAACACCTATTACTACCGATTGTTGACAGACGAGGGCGAGATCAGGTCCGGCTTCACCCGGCTTGCGTTCGAAAAAGATTATTCCGCCCGGTTGTGGCTTGAACGCCGCTATCAGGGCGTGGTTCTTGCCCTGCGGCGGATGCCGGCCTGGATGTCAGGCATGCCTGGCGTCGGCAGCGGCATGCTCAAGGGATCGGTGCGCGCCAATGACGTGTCCGGCTTCCTGCGCGACCTTGGCATCATGTTGCAGAGCGGCGTTCCCATGCTCGATGCGCTGCGCTCGATCGCTGAGGAAAGCGAGTACGCGGGGGAGACCCGCGCGGGCCAAATCGCGGCCACCCTGCTGGGCGATTTGGATGCCGGGGCGTCGGTGAGCGACGCCTTTGCCCGCCACCCGGACATTTTCCCCGAATCCGTGCGCAACCTCGTGATCATTGGCGATGAAACCGGCGCGATGGAAAAGATGCTGATTGAAGCCGCCGAGCATATCGCCCGGTTGTCCAGCATGGGACGGGATGTACGCCGCGCGATGATTTACCCCGCCTTCGTGTTCTCCGCCATCCTCGCCGCGGCCGCCTTCTGGGTGGTCTACGTGATCCCCAACCTGAGCGCGCTGTTCGCCCAGATGCACGCCGAATTGCCCGCCATCACCAAGGGCGTGCTCATGGTCTCCGATGTATTGTCCGAGCACGCCTTCACGGCTGGGGCGATCACGGTCCTGCTGATCGTCGCCATCTGGCTGGGCGTGCGCCTGAGCGGAGGTTTCCGGCTTTGGATGCATCGCCTGGCGCATCGCGCGCCGATTTCCCGGGTCATCGTGCGTTCATCGGGCATGGCCTTCATCACCGAGCATCTGGCGCTGCTCATCTCGGCCGGTCTGGATCTGGTGCGCAGCCTGCGCATTCTCGAGCGCTCGATCAGCGACGAGTTCTACCGTCAAAAAATCCGTCAAGTGCGCGGCGTGGTGGAACGGGGCGAGCGCCTGGCGGCGGCCATGCGGCAGGTCAAGGGTTTTCCTCCCATGGCGGTGCGCATGATCTCGGTGGGCGAGGAGACCGGCAGTCTGGACAGCCAGCTGCGGCATCTCGCGCGCGAATACCGTCAGCGTCTCGATCATGTGATCGCTTCGCTCTCGGAAATCATCAAGCCGGCGGTGATCCTGCTCGCGGGGCTGTTGTTCCTGCTCCTGGTGGTCGCCCTGCTGTTGCCGGTCTACGACCTGGTCAAGCAGTCCGTGGGCATGAATGAGGGCTGAGGAAAACGCCATGAAACGCCATGCGCTCTATCGTTGCGGCGGCTTCGCCCTTTGGGATCTGGCCGTGTTCGTCATCCTGGCCGCCGGCGTTGCCGCAGCTTCGTTCACCGTGTTTCAGAGTCAGGCCCTGAAGCGGCAGACCGCCGCGCAGGAGGCCCTGATGGATTGGGCGGACAGGCAGACGCGCGGGTTCGCGGCTTCCCATGGCCGTCTCCCTTGCCCGGACGTGGACGGTGATGGGTTGGAGAACTGCGATGGCGCGGCGCAGAGCGGATGGCTGCCCCATCGGACGCTGGGCTATGACAACGCCATGACGCCGACCCCGGGCGCCCCTCGCCTGCGTTACGTGGTGTACCGGGCGAGTGGCCTAGACCTGGCACGGCCCGGCAATCACTACGAACCCGCCCGCTGGGATGGCGCGCCCTTTGGATTCAATGCCGTCAACGATCTGGATTTTTGCGCCGCCGTCGTGCGGGCCGGGGCGTTGCCGGCGGATGCGCAGGCCGCTCACGTCCTGGCGCCGGACGGTGCGTTCATGAACGTGCCCTTCGCCATCGCGGCTCCCGGCGCGGGCGACCGGAGCGGGGATGGGAACCCCTTTGACGGCGGCAACAGCGCGATGGGCGTCGGGCTGGAGTCGCCCTGGCGAGAGGCGTCGATCGATTACGACGACCGGGTGCGCGGCCGGGGTTTCGCGGAACTCGCCAGCGCCATGGGATGCGCCATGGCCATGGCGTCCATCAACGGCATGGCCATGGCGGTGGATGTCTATGAAGAGGTGAACAGTCAGAAGATTTACACCCTGGCCGGCGCGAGCGTGCTGACCTTGATCAATGGCGTCAAGGTTGCCGTGCTGGGGCTGAAGATTTACAACGCAGGGGTGCTGGTGACGACGGCAGCCACCGTACTCTCCGTGGCCAACGCCGCCTTGGCGGTAGCCATCGGCACATGCGCGGTGGTGGTCGGTTGCGCGGAAATTCCCCACGCCACGGCTTCGGTAACCGCGGCGACGGTCGCGGTTGCGGCGGCAGCCGCGGCCATGGTGCTCAACGCGGCGGCGATCATTCCCCAGAGCATTGCCACAGCGATGACGCTTGCGATCACCATTCAGGCCGGTCTGGAACTGACGCCGGCTTCCCTGGCGGAGGCCTTGCAAGCGGAGTTGGGTTCGGCGCCCTTGCCGCCCGAGCTCGTGGACGCGCTGCAGAACGGCCTAGATCTTGCGCCGGATACGCAAAGCATCGCCGACACCCTGACCACGATGAAGGCGAAGGTGGAAACCATGGAGGCGGATGCGACGGCCGCGGAGGCCAAGGCTGCCATCGCCCGAACCGGCGCGATCCAGGCCGGTGCGGCGGTTGAGCAGGCGCGGGCACAGGTTTTCGCGACGGCGGACAAGGAGCCGCGCACCGAGGATTTCAAGCCAACCCAGGCTTATAACGATCTGGATGTCGCGTTGGTTCATGCCCGGTCCTGGGTTGACGCCCAATGGGCCCATGAAGCCGCCAAGGGCGACTACGATGCGGCTCGACTCAAGGCAGACAAGCTTGCCGAGGCGGTGATCGAGCTGGAAGCCCAGGCCGCCGCCAATCCCGGCGATGCCAACATCCAGAAGAGCCTGACGGATGCCCGCTCCCAGCGCGATCAGGCCAATGCCGTCGTCCAATCTCGCCTGAATCAGATGATGACGGCTCAGGCTGCGGCAAGTAACGCGGAATCGACGTATGTCGCGGCGCGGAACACGGCCCTGGCGCATTTCCCATCCGAGGGGGGGCAGTTGAGGCTTGATCTGGATGGCGGGGCCCAGCTTGGCGGGTATCTCAAGGCCTATGCCGAATACAAGTCGGCGGACATGGAAGCGCTTGCCGCTGAGGCCGCCGCAATTCAGGCGAGACAGGGCGCAACGTCAATGCGCGCGTCCTACGAGGACTTGAAGACCGCTTACGAAAGCGCGGACAGCTCGGCTTCAGGGACCCCGCTGACTGTGTGGGGCGGCGCCAAGAATATCCTGCAAGGGGCGGATGCCATGGGGGTTTATCCATGAGCCAATACATCGTCACGAGCCCTCGGAGTCGGGGTTTCAGCCTGGTCGAAATGTCCATCGTGATGATTCTGATGGGCGTGGTCGCCTCGGCGGCCTATTGGTCCCTGCCGATCCTGCGCGGAGCGGTGGCCGAGCAGGAGGCGTCCTTGTTCGAGTTGAACCGGGCCGAGCATTCCGTCATCGGCTTCGCCTTGCTGCATGCGCGACTGCCATGTCCGGATGCGGATCAGGATGGATTCGAGGACTGCGCCTCCGGCTCGACGGGCTGGCTGCCCTGGCGCAGTCTGGGCGAGCCGGAGCTTGCGGGTCTCCGCTACGGCGCCTACCGCTTCGCGGGCCTGGGTGGAAGCGACGCCGATCTTTCGACCGGCATGGACCGGCATGTCCCCGACATGCCGCCGGGGGCGTCGGCCCCGCCCAGCGTCAACGGTCTGGATCTGTGCAGGGCCGTGAAAAATGCCCAACGCTTTCCCGGGCAGGGCGGTCTGAGAGTTGGAGGCATGACGGTGGCCTTCGCCCTGGCCGCCCCCGGTGCGCGCGACGCGGATGGCGATGGTTCCGTGTTCGACGGCGAGGCCGCGAAGGGCGGCTTTGACGTGCCTGGTCCGGCCTCCGATAGCCATGATGATGTAACCCGCACGGTCGGTTTCGGGCAGCTCGCGGCCAGTCTGGGGTGTCTTGAGGGATTGGCGCGTGCCAATGGCGCGATCATGCATGCCTGGGCCGCGCATGACGAGGCCCGCTTTGTGGCGATGTACAAGGATTTTCGCGCCTATGCACTGGAGGTGCGGGAAATGAATCTCGTGCTTGCGGGAGTGGGGGAGGCGCTGGCCATGGTCGATGCTGCGAATGCCGCGGCCACTGCGGCCACCGGCGTGGCGGTCGCCGCGGTGACTCTGGGCGCTTCGGCGGTCGGCTCCATCGTGGGTGGAACCGCTGCCATCGCGGCGTCGGTTGCCGCACTGGCCGCAGCCAGCGCCGTGCTGGCATCCGCCGTGAAGGCGCGCGACAAGGCCGTGCTGCAGTTGCAGAAGGCGAGCGAATGGGCCGTGGCGGCGGATGCGCAAGCCCTGGCGGAGCGGGATCGCGCACTCATGATCGATGCAAGGGGGACTCATCCATGACGCGGCGGATGCAAGGCTGGTCGTTGATCGAGGCGGCCATCGTCTTGGCGCTCCTCGGCGGTTTGACGGTCATGGCGGTCGGATTCCTGGCCGCCTCCAATCAACGCGCCGAGACCATGCGCATGACGCAGCAGATGGACGCGGCGGACCGCGCCGTGGCCGGCTTCGTCATGGCGTGGAATCGTCTGCCGTGCCCGGACGCGGACAGGGACGGTTATGAAGACTGCGCCTCGAGCGATCCGGGTTACCTGCCCTGGAAGACCCTGGGCGTGCCATCCCAGGACCTGCGCGAGACGCGCTATGCGCTGTTTCGCCACACGGGCGCGTCGGCCTGGGAGGATGCCGATCTTGCCGCCGGTTCGCGCGACCGCCTGCGGCTCCCCCGCACGCAGGGCGACCCCCTCGTCGGGGCCGAGATGCTGCTTGGGAACGCGACCGCGCTGGACTTCTGCCACGCCGTGCAGAACGGCCGGCGGTTGCCCGCGGATGGCGCGCGCCTGCATGTGATGGATGGGGGCGACATGTTCCCCGTGGCTTATGTCCTGGCCCATCCGGGCGGCGACGGCGTCTTCGAGGGGCGGAACGCGAGCCTGTCCGAGGCTTTCGAGTCCCCGTCGCGCGGACTGTCGTTCGATTACGACGACCGCGTGCTGGCGGTCGGTTTCGACGCGCTCTGGAGCCGCATGGGCTGCAGCGAGCCCGTCGCGGCGGTCCGCTCGCATGCGAATGTCGCGGTTTCCGCATCGATGCTGGCCACCAGCATGGCTGATTACAAGGCCCAACTGGACCTGGCCGCGCAGAAGGCGGCGGCGGCGGTGGCTTCCGCGACTGCGTCGCAGTTCTCCGCCGCCGCGGGTCTGGCCAATGCCACGGCCTCCTCGGCGGTCGCGATCGCGCAGGCGATTCTCTCCTATGGCGCCATGGGGCCGGTGATCGCCGCCGCCGTCGCCGCGATCGTCGCCAATACCGCCGCGACCGTCACCGCCGCCGCCACCCTGGCCACGGCCATCGCGGGTGCGGCTATCGCCGGCACGACCGCCGCCAAGGCCGGCGGCCTTGTCAGCGCATCCGCCTCGCTTGCAACGGACATCCGCGACAACGCGGATGCCGCGGATGCACGCATCATTCACGAGTAAATTGTCCATGGAACAGAATCCCGGCTTCGCCTCAAAAACCTTGGCCAGCCCGCCTTCCGGGCGTGTTCGGCGGCTCATCTCCGTGTCACCCGCGCGGGGCTTTTCCCTGGTTGAATTGTCCGTCGCGCTGGTCGTGATCGGCGTCATTCTGGGCATGGTGAGCATCGGCGGCAGCCTGATGCAGGGGGCGCAACATCAGAAGCTTGGCGATTACGTGCAAGGCTGGGCGCTGGCCTACGACGCCCATGTGGCGAGGACGGGGCTGGCGCCCAGGGACAACGCCGCCGCGCCCACGGGCAAGGTCAACGGCGCGCTGGCAACCCCGTTGTGCGGCGTCGATCTCAAGAATGCCATGCTGGCGGCCGGCGTCGCCCTGCCTCCGGGGCGGGCCGAAGGCAGCGAGGAGCTTTACGTCTATCAGGACAGCCACGGACTGCCGCACCAGCTGGAGGTCTGTTTCAGCAATGTCCAGTGGTCCGAGCCTGGCGCGGCGACGGGCGTCTATGTCGTGCGCGAGCGCAATGTCATGATCCTCAGGGGGCTCACGCCCGGCGCGGCCTACCATCTGGATACCCAGTTCGATGGTCGGGTGGATGCGCGTTTCGGTCGTTTGCGAGAAGATGCATCCGCGAGCAACACGGGTTCCAGCTCCGTACCATGGACCGGGAACGAGCTTTCGGGCATGGGCGGCGCCACGGGCGATGAGGCGCAGATGGTTGAAGTCACAGCCTATCTCTATATGAACCAGTAGGTTTCACGAGCATGTTTTCAGGATGAGCCGACAAGGAGGCTTCGCGGATGGAAGGCATTGAGATCAGCCTGCTGCATAAGCCGAGCATCCATGTGGACGGGCAGCCCGCGCGCCTTCCTTACGACAAGTGTTTGGCCTTGCTGACTTACCTGGTCATGCATGCCGACCGTCCCCTGCGGCGCGATTTCCTCGCCGAACTGCTGTGGCCCGAGAGCGCGCAGGACCCGCGCGGCAACCTGCGCCATGGCATCCACGAGTTGCGCAAGGTTCTGGCCGATGACGGGCATGCGCTGGTGACGACCCGCGAAACCGTGATGCTGAACGGGTCGGCCATCGCCTCCGTCGATGCCTGGCATCTTGAACGCTTGTCCGCGCGCGCCCTGGAGGATGGGCAGTTGCGTGGCCTGGAGCTTGTGTGCGAGGCCTACAAGGGCGATCTGCTGCCCGATCTTGCCATCGACGATTCCATCGACTTCATGTTGTGGCTGGATGGCGAGCGACTCCGGCTTCGTCGTCTGGCGCAGGAGGCCGCGGCCTGTCTGACGCGGAGTCTGATCGATCAGCGCCGCTACGCCCAGGCCATGGGTTGGGCGCAAAGATGGCTGACGCTCTGTCCGACCGATAGCGAACCTTGCGAAGCCGTGCTTGAGATTGCCATTCGCACCGGGCAGGTTGGCTTGGGTCGCGCCCTCTACAAGCGGCACGAGCATGTGCTGGCCCAGGAGCTGGGCCTGCGCCCGTCGACGCGCGTGGCGGGCCTGTGGCGCAAGCTGGAAGCGCTTCACTCGGAGAAGCAAACGCCTCCAAGGGAAGAGGCGCTCGAGCCGACTCAGCATTATCAGCGCCGCTGGCTCACGGTCGCCGCCGCCGCCTTCACCCAGGAGGCGCTGGACCGGGAGCCCGAGGCGATCGACGAGGCGCGCAGACAAGTCGCCTCGACCTTCCAGGCCTACGGGGCCGTGACCGAATGGCTGCCCACCGGCGAGGTGGCGGGCTATTTCGGCTACCCCATGGCCTCGGAATCACAGACATCGCGCGCGGTCGCGTCCTGCCAGGCCGCGCAAAGGCATCTGGGACGGTGGTTCGGCTGGGGCGTTTCGATTGGCTGGTCCGTGAGCGACGAGAACCGGCGCGCCGATGTCATGGGGCGGCTGCTGCGTTCGGCCCTGCGCCTGGCCGATCAGGCCGGGGCGGGGCATATCCATGTCAACGCTCATCTCCTTTCCGCGTTGGCGGACAAGCAACGCCGTCAGCTGAACATTCGGCAGGTGCGCGACGGGGTGTACGATATCGGGCGGCTAGGAAGCGCCTACGAGTTGAGTGCCAATGCGCGGCATCGCGACATTCCCATGATCGGACGGGATCGCGAACTGACGGGGTTGAGCGCCTGGTGGGACGGCGTTCGCCAGGGGCAGGGCGCTCTGGCCTGGGTCACGGGCGAGGCGGGCATGGGCAAGACGCGTCTGGTGTCCGAGTTCGTCAGCCGTGACATCCCGAACCAGGATCGCGTGCGGCTGGTCGCATGTCGCCCCGAGCGCATGCATGTCGCCTATGGAGCCCTGATTGACGCCATTCGTCGATACGCCGGCATTCAGCCGCATCGCTCCCCCAGGGAGGCGCGCGTCAAGCTGGCGGAGCGCCTGAGAATCACGGGGCTTTCCAGCCTGCGTCCGGCGTTTGAATCCCTGCTCGACATCGCGGTCAGCGAGCCGGGCGTCAATCCCGATACGCTTGCTCCGGAGCGGGTCGGCGCCGTGATGCTCGACATGTTTGCTCAGCTTGCGCGGTCCGAGGCCTTGCTGATCGTGATCGAGGACGCGCACTGGCTCGACGAATCGAGCCGCGCCGTCTTGTCGATCCTGCTCGGTCGACAGCCGGAGCGCGTCGGATTTCTGGTCACCAGTCGTTCAAGACTTGGCGAATCGTGTCCGGTCGGGGTCGAGTACGTCTTGTCTCCCCTTGGAGCTCAGGCGTCGCGAAGCTTGATGGAGAGCCATATCAAGCAGCGGGGTGTGACGTCCGAGGGTGCGGCGGATGCGCTGGCCGGGATGAGCGAAGGTATCCCTCTGTTTATCGAGGAACTGGCGGCGCATTGGGTGTTAAGGCGAGGAGAGGGGCTGTTGCCGAACTCTCTGCGCGGCTTGTTGCTTGAGCGTCTGGAGAGCTTGGGCGAGGCGCTTGTGCTTGCGCAGGTGGGCAGCGTGTTGGGGCGTTGCTTTGAACGCGAGGATCTGGCCTTCCTGTTCGACGACTCCGAACGCTTGCATCGGTTGTGGGATGTCCTGCCTCACTCCGGTCTGTTTCTTGAAACCGATGAGAGGGCGCGGGAGGTCGAATTTCGACATGCCCTGATCCGGGAGGCCGCCTACGAGTCCATGGAGCCGGCCGAGCGGATGCGTTGGCATGCGCGTGTCGTTGAGGCCTTCCAGGGGGCGTGGAGCGACCGTGTCGAGGATCAGTTATCGGAGTTCGCCAGACACGCCGAGCAGGCGCATCAGTGGTCCGTGGCCGTCCGCACGTGGATGCGGGCGGCCACGCGTTCGAGAGGGCGCGGCGAGCTTGCCCAGGCCCTTGATCAGCTGGCACGCGCGGAAAACGCCGCACAACATTTGAGTCCCGCCGAGGCCGAGGCATGCGCGTTCGATGTGGCGTTCCTGCGCGGCACAACCTTTGCCGCGCTCAAGGGTTACGGAAGTCGCGAGGCGCGCGCCAGCTTCCAGCTTGCGCGGTCGATCCAGCCGGGACTCGATCCGAAACCCGACATTTTTCCGGTTCTCTGGGGCATCTGGCTGGGCGGCCGGGGGCCGGACGAGGCCGACATACCGCCCGACAGGCATGTTGAGAATCTATGGGCTGAGGCCGAGCGCGACGGCAGGCTGGAATATCGCGTGCTGGCGCATGCCGCGCTGGCGAACAATTTGTTCTGGTTCGCCCGTTTCCAGGCATCCGTTGAACATGCTGAAGCCTGCATCAAGCTGGCCTGCGAGCTTCCCGAACACCTGCTGATCGAGCGTTACGGCGAAGATCCAGCCACGACCGCACGGGCCTTTCTATCCTGGTCCTATTGGTTCCTGGGGCGGGAAGAGGATGCCGTGCGCGCCATGCAGGAAAATCTTGAGTGCGCGGAGCGCCTGGGACATGTGCACACGACTTGTTACGCGCTCGTCTTCGCCGCTGTCCTGCGCTTCTTCCAGCGCAAGCCCGAAGAGGTCGTACTCATCAGCCAGCGGCTTGCATGTTTTGCGGATCGCTACGACGCGGCGCTTTGGAAGGCGGCCGGGCTGCTCTTCTCGGTCTGGGCGCAGGCTACGCCGGAGCACCCTGAATTGCTCGAACAGGCTGATTATCCGCTGATGATGTGCTCGATCGTCATGCCGGCAGTCGAGCCGCTCTTCCGGTGGGTTGCGGCCGACGCCGCGCGGCGCGGCCAATGTCACGCGCGGATGATGGCGAATATCGAGCGGGCGCTGGAGGCCGCGCGCTATACCGGAGATCGCTTCCTGTTACCGATCTTGCATGCATTGCAGGCCGAGGAAGCCCGCAGGCTGGGCGATCATGCGCGCGCCGATGAACTGTTGCGCATGGCGCAAGACATGGCGCGTGAGCAGGGGAGTCCCGCCCTGAATAGATATTTCAGGATCTGCTAAAACCACCCGCGTGTCGCCCATGATACGGCAGCGGGAGGATATCGCCGCACCATAGGCGGCTCCCACAGTAAGCCTTCCTACAGAAGGGGATTTGCCGTGGTGTTGGCGCGGACCTCTTCGTACAGCTCCGCCGCGTCCGCGGCCTCCACGCCGCTCAGGGCGTAGCCGGCTAGCCTGCCGTGCACGAGGAAGTCCATGCGGCAGCTGCCGCCTTGTTCCGTGCCGAGATGCCAGCCGCCGAGGTCCGCCACGCTCAGGTCAGGTGGGCAGAGGCTTATGGCAAGGCTGCTGGTCTTGACGCGGATGGCGATCGGGCGGCGTTCGAAGAGGACAGTCTCGCCGCAGAGGGCTGCCGCGACGGTCTCGGCCTGGCGCTTGATCGGCTCGATGTAGAAGTAGCAGCGCCCCTCCACTTCGGCACAGTCGCCGACGGCAAAGATGTGCGGGTCGCTGCTGCGCATGTCCGCCGGGTCGGCGAGGATGCCGCGGTTCACCGCGAGGCCCGCCTTCTTGGCCAGCTCGATGTTGGGCACGAGGCCCATGGCGGAGATCACGAGGTCGGTTTCGAGCGTTCCTCCATCGGTGAGAGTGGCGCGGTAGCGGTCGCCCTCCCGGTCCAGGGCGGCGAGGCTGGTGCCGGGGCGGAAGTCGACGCCTTGCGGCTGGAGCGCGGCCAGCAGGCGGCTGGCGACCGGCGGGGGCGCGAGACGGCCGAGCAGCTGGTCGCCGAGGTCGAGCAGGGTGACCTGATGTCCGCCCGCGTGCAGGTCTTCGGCGAATTCCACGCCGATCAGGCCCGCGCCGATGAGGGTGACGTGCATGGGGCGCAGGTTGAGCTTCTCCCGCATGCGGCGGTAGCTCACGAGGTCGTTGACCCGCAGGATGTCATCGGCGGCATCGCCCTCGAACAGGCGGCGGCGCTGGCTGGCGCCCAAGGCAAGTACAAGCTCGCCGTACTTCACGTTGCCCTTGGCGGTCAGAAGACGCCTGTCGGCGGGCTTGATGCCGATGACGCGAGTGTTGGCCTGCAGCGTGATGCCGAGCGCCTCGGCCTTGTCGGGGCCGGATTGCTCGACCAGGTCGTCCGCACTACGGCCCTGACCGATGGCCATGGACAGGGCGGGTTTGGGGTAGACGCAGCCGTCGTCGGCGGTGATGAGGGTGATGTGGCGGTCGGGGTCGCGTTCGCGCAGCCGCTCGGCGACGGTCCAGCCGGCGATGCCGCTGCCGACGATGACCACGGCATCCTCACCGCCCAGCTGGCCGCGCGCCCGGCGCGGGCGGGTCTTCGGTCCGCTTGCGGCGCGCTGGGCGGCGTATTCCTCCAAGGTGATGAAGTCCGCCTTGGTGACGCCGCACAGGGGGCAGGACCAGTCGTCGGGGATGTCCTCGAAGCGGGTGCCAGGGGCGAGCCCGCTGTCCGGGTCGCCCTTGGTCTCGTCGTAGATCCAGCCGCAGGTTTTGCAGATCCAGCGTGGGGTGGTCATGGCGGTGATTCCGGGCTAGTTAGGAGAATCCGTCATTGCGAGCGAAGCAATCCAAGCGGCGTATGGATCACCACGTTGCTGCGCTCCTAACGCGAAGCTGGCGCAAGCCCGCGATGACGATGTGGGCGGTGGATTCAGGCCGCCGCCATGGCCTCCAGCTCCTTGCGCAGGTGTTTGATGGCCGGGGTGACGATGGCGACGAAGTAGGCCTCGCGCAGCTTGCGCTGGGCCGGGGCGTCGATCAGGTAGCCGTTGGCGCCGGTGTGCTGCATGGCGGAGTTGGCCGCGCGCAGGGAGAGTTCGGAGCCGAGCAGACGGGCTTCCAGCACGCTGCGCATGAACTCTGGCTCGGGGTTGAACACGTCGTCGCACAGGCCGGCGATGGCCTCGCGGGCGTCCTCCAGTTCCTCGCGCAGCTCGTCCGGGCGGTCGTCCAGGTAGCAGTTGACGTGGCCGAGCTTGGGTTCGACGTCCTCGCACAGCTTGATGCAGCCTTCGATCAACCCGGTCGCCATGCCGGTCTGCAGCAGCACGAAGCCGGCCTTCATCTTCTTCAGGTAGGGCAGGATCGGGTCGCCGAGGACGTGGATCTTGGGCACGAACACGTCCTTGAGGTGCAGCGAGTAGGTTCCGGTGCCTTCCATGCCGGTGAATTTCACCAGCTGCTTCATGGTCAGGCCTTCCCAGTCGGTGTTGACCAGCGCCATCACGTCGCGGGCGTTCTTGCCCTTCACCTTGAAGATGGAGCCGAACCAGTGGCCCGGGCCGAGGTTGGAGACCCAGGGCAGGGTGCCGTTGACGATGAAGCCGTCGTCGATCTCCTCGGCCGAGAGCAGCAGCTCCTCGATGCCGGCCATGTACTTCATCGGGTTGGAGAGCGCCGTGCCGCCGAGCGCCTCGCCGCTGGCCAGCAGCGGCAGGACATGCTTCTTGAGGAAGGCGTTGTCTGACATCTCGATGTACCAGCTCACCACGTCCTGCGCCCACAGCATGAAGCCAGTCGACATGCACTCCTGCGAGACGATGTCCATGACCTTGAGGGCGGCCTGCAGGTCGTGGGTGCCGCGACCGTTCTGCGAGGCGAGGTGCTGGCGGAAGGCCCCGGCCTCGCCGAGGGCGCGCAGCACGTCGGCCGGATAATGGCCCCGGTCGATCTTCGCGGTCAGGGGGGTGAGCTTGTCTCGCACGATGTCCCGGATGTGGTTGAACAGCAGTTCACCTTCATGGGGCGCGGACGGGGCTTCGTTCAGGGTTGGGGTCACGGCGGTCATGGCGATCTCCACAATTTGATTTTGAAAAACTCCATCCATGGACTTTTTCAACTCGGTGCGTCGCGGTTCATGCCCGCGACGACCTCCGCGTCCGCATGACTTGCGTCATGCGGCGCGTTGGGGCCTCCATGCCCCAAGAGGTCTCACTTGCCCAGGTCAGAGCAGGGCGCAGTCGAGGGTGACCGGGCGCATCATGGTGTTGGCGACCGGGGACCACTTCTTGGCGTGCTGCAGCAGGGCGTCCAGCTCATCCTTTCCGATCGGGTCGAGGGTGGCGATGTCGAACTTGACGCGGATGGCGGTGAAGCCGAGCGGCTTGTCCTCGGAGAGGTCGCCCGTGCCCCAGACGGCGGTGACGTTGATGTCGCCCTCGATCAGCAGCTCCAGCTTGGTCAGCTTGATGCCGCGCGCGGTGGCATTGGCGTGCACGCCGACGGCCAAGCAGGCGCCGAGAGCGGCGAGCAGGGCTTCAGACGGGTTCGGCGCGGTGTCCTCGCCGAGCAGATGCGGCGGCTCGTCCACCACCACCGGGGCCAGGTCGCGGATGTAGGTCAGGTTGCGGAACTGGCCCTCGCACACGGTCTTGGCCTTGAGGGTGACGACAGCGTTCGGATTGGCCTTGCCCTTCTCGCCGAGCGCGGCGAGGCCGCTCTTGTCGATCTCGCGCAGGGCCTGGCGGATGCAGGAGGGGGCGAGGGGTTCTTCGAAGATGGTGCTCATGGTGTTCTCCAGGATGGTTGGATGCGTTTTGCGTTCGCAGTCCTGGAGGTGCACGGCCCGTGCCATGTTCATGGAAACCCCGTCCTGTCGCGGTTTGTGGGCTGTTTTGGCGGTTGCCGGAAGGCGGGGGAGGGCGATTGTCGGGCTGATGGGCGGACATTGTCCGATTGTCGATGGACAATGTCCGTCCGGGCCTGGGGCGGGACGGTGCCAAGGCCGTTGCAACGGCCTTGGGGGGTTGGCAGGGTTCTTGTTTAAGGGTCTTCAGGCGCCATTTCGCCTAATCCACAACCCTGGAGACCTACGCCATGATGAGCAAACAAGATCTGACCGCCCTGATTCTGGACAAGAAGGAGGCCTTGGGCCTGAGCTGGGAGGCCATCGCGCAGGGCATCGGCCTGTCGCCGGTGTTCACCACCTCAGCCTGCCTGGGTATGAATAGCCTCAAGGAGGAGTACGCGCAGAAGCTGGTGACCGTGCTGGAGCTGCCGGCCGAGGCCAAGGCCGTGATCATGACCTGTCCGACCAAGACCTGGGAGAAGGCGGTGCCCACCGACCCGCTGATCTATCGCCTGTACGAGATCGTCGGCGTGTACGGCCCAACCATGAAGGCGCTGATCCATGAGAAGTTCGGCGATGGCATCATGAGCGCCATCGACTTCTCCATGCACATCGACAAAGAGGAGAACCCGGCAGGAGACCGCGTGGTGGTGACCATGAACGGCAAGTTCCTGCCGTACAAGGCCTGGTAAATCCGCGTGACTTGCCTCTTCCCTAGGGAAAAGGGGGCGGGCTCAGGCCGTCAGGCCATGCAGCCCGCGCAGCTTTTCGATCAGCTCGCCGATGTCCGCGGCGGGCTTCCCTTCCGTGCTCGGCCCGATC
>FWPV01005264.1_pt1 | contig 26150 bp, 24 predicted proteins | sample 2228371 | NCBI WGS metagenome assembly FWPV01 (sample SAMEA103939776, study PRJEB20133) | metagenome
CGTTATTTATTAAAGCCGTACACCGTGTACCCTACACAATAACAGAACATCTATCTAACCCACTTAGAGAAGTTATGGGATATGGAAGGGTGGGTTTGCCGGAGAAATTGATCATCAAGACTGTTAATTCTCACGCGTCGAGTGTGATAGTACCGTCCCGTGCCATGGGCGAGGCATTAAAAATATTGAAATTGACTCGAAATTATAAGGTGATTCACCCATGCGTCGCACACCCTAAGTTCTGCTATATAAAAAAGGCCGGATCTTTCTACTATGCCAGAAAATTCAGGTTCGTACATGTATCACTAATGGACGACGAACGAAAAAACATTAGCGGTATAATACAGGCCTTCCACAAAGTATTAAAAAAAGCGCTACTGATGTCGAGCTTCATCTGATAGGCGAAGGACCCGATTTAGAAAAACTTAAACATTTAGCTGTCGAGCTTAAAATACCCAACGATATTATTGTGTTTCATGGGGCAGTTTATGGAGAAGACAGATCAAGATTAGTTGCAAGGTGCGACGCATTCGTACTCTTTAGCGACTGTGAGGGCTTCTCTGTTGCTACTGCCGAAGCACTCACACAAGGACTACCGGCAATCGTAACAGACTGTGGTGGACCAAGGGAGTATATGTCAAAACGTCACGGTATAACAATTAAACCACGCGATATTCCGGCACTTGCCGATGCAATGACAGATATTATAAGGAATTACAAAAAGTATGATTCAGAGTTCATCTCCAGAAGTATGATGGGTAGATTCGTTTCGGAAAGGGTGGGGGAGGAGCTATACAAACTCTATAACAGCATTGTTAGCAGTCATACTTACAAAGTATGGGGGTTTATCGGGCAGCAGGCTAGAAATAAAAAAAGGCGCGCTTGTCCTGGACATAGGAAGTGGACATAGACCAAATCCTAGAGCAGATGTGTTGTTGGATAAATACCAGTAATCTAATGAGCACCGATCGGGAGAATCTATCAAGACACCCGACGGGGTTTTATTCGTCCACGCTGATGGCTGCAAAATGCCGTTTCCAGACAAAGCTTTTGACAGTATGACAAACACATACAACAGAATGAATTTTCTTTTCTACCTTCTATTGTTCGGCACTTAAGGAGTGGAATCAGTCTACATGGTGGCCCCATATACTACTGGCCTGTTGATTCTGTTATATTTGCGTATATATGAATATGAAAACAACAGTAAAACACATATGCGGGCATAAGCTGTTTTGTATAACTTTGCTGGCAATTTTATTAAGGTTCTCCTTTCTAGGTAACTTCCCATCCAAATTAAATGTGGACGAGGCCGCGAAAGGATATAATGCCTACTCACTAATACAAACAGGAAAAACATTCCGGGGCCTAACATGGCCTTTGTATTTTACAGATTATGACGACACACAACCATCGACGGCAATAATATATAACTACCTTGTGGTCCCCGCTGTGTATTTTTTTGATCTTACGAAATTTGCAGTAAGACTACCAGCGGCAATACTAGGAATTATAACCATTCCTTTAGTTTACTTATTATCGTTCGAGCTGTTTAGGGACAGAAGAGCCGCACTCACCGCGGCCTTTTTACTATGCATTTCCCCATGGCACATATACCTCAGTCGCTGGGGAATCGAACCGATTTCATACCCCGTATTTTTCCTGACTGGCTACTTATTGCTACTAAAAAGTGTAAAAAAATTACCGTTGGCTACTGTTGCCGGGCTAGTCTTGGGGCTGTGCATGTATACCTATCCTTCAGCTTTAGTCGTTGTACCAACCTTTATAGCATTGTTTGTAATCTACAGAAATTTATGGAGCAATACTTCCTATTTATTGGTTCTTTTTGTCTCTTTTACGGTAACGATAAGTCCATTGATGTGGCTTTATCTGACCGACCCTTTGATGTATGGACACTACAAAAGCCTGTCCGTATTTACCTTCTTAACTAAAGGGTCCGCGCTACTTGTATTTGCACTACAAATGCTGGAATCCGCTTTCCTGCTAATCTACCTTTTTCCTCTACTAATTGTTATTTATCTTTTTAAAGCCTTATTAGGAACTGAAGGTAGGAATAGCACCCGGAGCACTGTCTACTTTCTAGCTATCTTGATTGTAATCTCACTAATTCCGGCCAATCTCACCCTATCCACAGATCGTATCACCGTTATGTTTATAAGAGGTGCCGTTATAACTGGACTTGTAGAAATAATAGTTGGAAAATACATCGCTGATCGTGTGTTTCAGTATAAAAACACTAAAGTAAAAGGCTATATCAGATCTTTATTAATCTCAACGGCCTTTGTTAATTACCTACTGTTGCTCTGGATTTACACAATAATATACAGTTCAGCCAATGTATATAGGGAGATAGGCTATGAGAAAGCGTATAAGTACATCAAAACTGTGGACAACCAATACGATAACATATTGGTGGATGTGAGAGAAAATCAGCCGTTTATATATCTTCTGTTCTACTACAAGTACCCCCCCTCGGTGTTCCAAGCCCAGAAAGCTACCAGAATAAAAATAGAGAAACACTATACGGAATACTTGAAAAATTTCGGCAAATATTATTTCTGCAACTTGAACGATTGTCCGTCGCTCGAGGGACGCACACTAGTCCTAACAACACCAGACAGGCACGAAAATTTAAAGGAGATCTATAGCGTAACAGAAAATGGACGCAAAACACTAACCATTAAGGAAGTTCCCTAACAGCCTTTATACCCTTTTGCTTTCGAACCGTACCGATGGTACTCTTTTGCAACCTCGTAGAAAACAGAGATCCCATCCCTGATAATTTTAAAAGTAGATTTTCTATCATACACTGAAGGGGTTCTTGATACTGGCAACTCCTTTAACTTAAACCCTGCATGCTTCGCATAAATTGCAAGCTGGGCAGTAAAAAAGAGGGTCGGGCTGGTCGCATACTTCAGCAACGACTTGGCCGTGTCTCGGCAAAGGAAAATTGAACCTTGAGTATCTCTAATCCTCACATGAAAGAACAAAAGTAGCAGAAAATTAAGAACTCTAGAAGCCAACCTACTGGATATGGATCGTGGAAAGACGGAGTCTTTGTGGGATTTTGAGAAAAATATTATCTCGTTTGGATCTATATCACCCCCAGATATCTGAGCCAGATCAGAAAACCCGAAGGGCAGATCGATAGCCGATAACATAACACACTCTCCGTCAGCCATCTCGATACCTTTTCTGTAGGCTAGACCTAAACCTCGCTCTGAAAGGCAAAAGATACGCACGCGTTTATCCAAAGTAGCAACCTCCTTCATTAAATCTGGTGTATTGTCCACGCTACCGTTCTCAACGAGAATCAGCTCAAAACCCTCCCCCCAACATCTCTCTAAACCATCAACTAATCTGCTCACACGCAAAGCAAGGTTACTACTCTCATTATGCAGACCAGAAATAAAACTTAATTTGATTGACACTGTTAAGATATTGTATACACAGAAAACAAAACCGCAAAGGGGAGGGTACAAGTGTCGTCAGGTACACCTTTATTTAGTCTAAAAAGACGGTAGGCTGAATCCAAATATTTATATAGTCAACCAAGCCGAGAAATCTACAGTACCACTTGTAATTAAAAGCGTAATTCTACACAAAAGTTTTGTTGCTATTACAGCCAAGAACCATGTTTTACATTTAGCGATCAATCCGCATCACAAACTAGGCCTTGCGGGACAGAGTAAAACATCTAACATCCCTAGCCCCGGCTTTGTAGAGGGCGGAGGAGGCGGTAATTAGGGTTGAGCCTGTGGTGCAAACATCGTCAACTAACAAAAGCCTGCCCCCACCCGATTTATTAACCCCAAAAGCCCCGGCCATATTCTGCGCCCGCTGATCCTTATGCAAGCCAAATTGCTTGTTGGTGTCACGGATTCTTGCCAGAATAGAAGTGTCCACAACCAAGCCAAATTCTTTGGCCACCGCCTTGGCAATAAAATCCGCCTGATTAAACCCCCGCTCTTTTTCCCGCGCTTTGGAAATAGGAATGGGCACCACGATAAACCCCGCAAAATCAAACCCAAGTTTAGACGCCATTTTTGCCGCCTCCGCGCTTAGCAACTTTAAAAGCGCAAAGCGTTTTGGGTTGTATTTTGACTTTTTTATCGCCTGGCTTACCAACCCGCCGTACTCATATATCGCGCACAATTGGCTAGGCAAGGTATTTTGCGCCTCTTTTTGGCAACAAACATGCGTCCTACCCAAAACCGTCTCTTGTTGACATTTAATACATACACCGGCTTTGCATAACTTAATTTTGGACTGACAGGCATAACAAATAATCCTCCCCGCGCGACCGCAAAAAAAGCAGGATTCGCCAAAAATTGTTGTTAGCAATTGCTCCATAAGCTAAGTGGTCTAAACCTGTCTACAGCTAGATATAAGTCCCGACCCAACTCTAAACTCGAGCCTGATTTAAGTTGTCCCAAAGTTTTCCACCTCCCATATTTCCCTGTCCGCACGCTATTTCTCCCGCTTGCACCCCATAGTATAAGACAGGTTCGTATCCCATAGTTACTTATAAATGCGCGTTGAAAATCGGTCAAGATCTTAACTTCCATTCCCGCTAGAATATGTTGTTGGATTAATAAAATGTAAAGTTCTGGTGGAGATGGGGGGAATCGAACCCCCGTCCTAACTTTCTTTGATGTGCCGGTGTTACAAGCTTATCCAAAGCGATTGTCAAAAGGAGGCGCTTTGGCCCGCCAAATCCCTTTTTAAGGTCTTAAAGGTTTAAGGTTTGCCCTCTTGGACAGCTGGTCAACCACGCCAACAATCCGCATTCCGGTTTAATAAGACCCAAAAGAAGCCTTCCGGACGCAACTTCCCAGGATCCGAGCCCCCGCTAAAGCGGGAAAGTTAAAGCTTAAGCGTACGCGTAAGCGTAGGCTGGTTCTTCAACGGCTACGAGTGCATTTTCTTTTGCATTTTTGGTTTGCCGGGCTTAACCATCTTCGCGTTAGCAACGATGGGAGGCGCTAGCCTCACAAAATTCCGGCGTCTTTGGCTTGCCGACATAAAAAAGAAAAGCTAGTCAAAGCCGATCATCCCCACATTGTTAAAGTGCCTTTTGCGCCCGCTCCAAATCCCGTTCCTGCTGTCGCTCAATTAACACACGCTTCTTCTCGTATTGCTTTTTACTTCTTACTACACCAAGCTCCAATTTTACCAAATTATGCTGTAAAATCAAGGCTAACGGCACCGCAAACCGACCCTTTAAGCTAATCGCCTGCGCCAATTTAGCAACCTCTTTTTTGGTCAACAACAATTTGCGCGTCCGCCTGGCGTCTTTTTCATTATACTTTTGACTCTGACTGGAATACCGGCCAATGTGCAAATTAACCACATAAGCTTCCCCCCGTAGCGCCACAACCTGCGAACCTTCAAAATTAACATTACCTTCCCGCACCGACTTAACCTCGTACCCATAAAGCATCAGTCCCGCGGTGTATTTATCCAAAACCTCGTATTCAAATGTCGCGCGTTTGTTTTGCGAGCAAATAAATTTAGACATATATTCTCACTCTCTTTTGTTCTGCGAGCAAAAGAAGCTTTGCTTCATTTTTGGCTAAAAGCATGGGCAAAGTATACAACAAACATTTCAGTTTGTTATAATGATGTTAGTTATGGCAACCAAGACAGAAACATGCATACCAATAGTAGATCTTTGGCAAGAGAAACCTCTAATTGAATACTTTCCGCAAGTAGCAACTCTTGTTGAAGGAACCGGAAAGAAAATCGGAATCCTCGTTAATGGGGAAAAGTACCAAATCTCTGCCCATAAGTATTTGGACGACGGAAAGTGGCCATACACAAACTACTATCGCATGGCGTTTGCTGTTTGGGAACCTGATGGGAAATTAGTCGCATGCGCGGACTACAAAGTACATAAAGGTGGCCGAGCGACCTGTGATGATAGATTTCCTTATGTGCCAAAGGAAATTAGGGAAGGAGGGCATATTGGATCCAACTTGTATGGTTTTCTTGTCCGTAGCGATTCCAGAGGCAAAGGTTTAGGCAACATACTATTGGCCATGAGTCTTTTAGTCCTGGAGGCTAGGGGTGTGAAACGAGTTGATTTTGTCTCGGATGCTACTAGGTCAGACTGCACAGATGTGGAATATCGGCCACAATGGTTTAGCGACCCTGAAAACCCAAGCCTTTTAAGGCCAGCCCCGATGTCTTCTTTTTACACACAGTGCAATCGGGGAATTGCTTATCCGAATGAGGCCACGGTTGTCGGGACCCGCCTATCCTTAATGCAAATATCCTTAATTGAGTCTGTATTCGGTAAACCATCACCCGAATTGGTAAAATAACAGACATGAAACAAAAGTACACAAAATACATACCAATAAAGGTCGGATTTGCTGTGGTGATCTTGGCGACCCTCTTACACGGTACAACAGCGAGAACGGCTTATGCGGGGACAAAGCTATTTGGGTGGGATATTGGGGCGACTTATTCCAATATCAAACAAACAATTATGCAAAAGGTGTTTGGCTTTAGCCTGCCACAATCGTTGCCGATTCTGGCAGTTCGGGACGGTGGCCTAAATAAGCCCTCCGACATGGAAGATGGTGGGAGCAAATCCCCCGGGCTAAAAATTGACCCCACAGATAAAAAGTCCTTTATCCAATACAGCTTTACAGAGGAGCAAGTAAATAATTTGGTAAAAACGCAGATTGTGGGTAAAAATTTGGGTAACGGAATTGTAGTAAAGTCCGCCAATGTAGAGTTTTTGGCCGACAATGCTGTTGTCCTTACCGCGCAAGTTATCGCAAACAACAATCCCACAAAGCCCCTTACCGCATCCGCTAGGATGAGAGTTGTAGAAAACGGCACGAGGCTGAAGATTGATTCCCTAAACATTGAAGGTATAGGGATCGCCGGAAAATTTATAGCGCCCGTTGTTGTAAAGTATCTGGAAAGCCAACAGGAAGAGCTAATTAAAAAATATGTTCCCGCAGATTTTGCGTTTGTTGAGATAATTGAGGGTCTGGCGACTGTGTACAACCACAGACCAAACCTATAGCACAGATTCACTAACGATATGCTTCAAAACGAAAAACCCGCCGAGGAAATCCAAAAACCAAAACTAAGCACGGAGGAGTGGCTGGCTGACAAACTCGCGCCAGTAATAGCCCATGAACTGGGGCATTTTTTAATGATAAAAATCTTGGATAAAGGGGGTGCAACCACCTGTACGGGGCACCTCCATTATACGGCTCAAGAAAACCAAGATTGGGTTGACCCACTGAGTGGCGAACCAGGGACTATGAGATCACTGATAAACTATGGGGGTCAAATCAGAATTGCTGGAAAAGTAAAGGATGAGGAAACTCAGAAACTTATCAGTGCGAGTGGCGCGGCTACAGAGATCCTTTTAGGCCTATCTTATAAACCACTAGCAAACTACAAAAAAGATTTATGGGAAACAGACAGAAAAGTCTTTAAGGACGATGATGAATTTGCGACATATGTTACAAAAGCAAGGGCTATACTTGAACCATATACCAGCCTAATCGCCCAAACAGCAAAAAGAATGGCAAAAGATATCGCCGAATACTGGGGTTTGGGCGAATATCGCCTCAAAATAAGCGAGAAGGATATATTAAGATATCTTGAAGATGGCCCAAATCCGCCAAAAAACAAAGAGGTAGAAAAGATTCGTGATTTATTTGACGGTATAGCACAAGCTCAAAATCCAATGCAGGCTCTTGAAAAAATATCCAAAACAGGAGATGATCCCTTACCCAAGAAGGTACCGAACGAATGGGTTGGTAAGATGATAACCTGGCTGGAAGACCCAAACCCCAGAATTTCAGAAATCGGAAATCTGTCTCTCACTTGGTATTTAATGCGCCATATTCCCAAAATAAAAAGCGAGTTAGAAGAACTTAATCTAGACCCACAGGAGCTTTTTAGCATTTGCGCGATCTCAATACAAGAAACTTTGGCCGATGTAGCAGAACATCGCTACGACATTAACGCGGGGGTAGAGGGGGGTAATTTTTATAATATTGCCGGTCGGAAAATACGACAGCATGTCAGAGACCACCTGAAAACACTAAATGCTCCCCCCATATACTCGGGTGGCGATGTCGGGCAGAAACCTGAAAACTGGGAAGACCCGACATACGAAAAAGTTCAAACACAACTTATGAGGGAGGATACGAGGAAAGCGCTATTTGAGCTATGGGAAAAGAACCCAAGACATGGCCGTTTCCTCAGTGAGGTTTTCGGGCTTGACGAAGATCCATTAACTTGCGCTGATATCGCCAGAAGGGAAGGCATTACTTTGGAGAGAGTCCGTCAAATAGTAGATAGAGCCCTAGAAAAACTCAAATATCCAGACCCTAAACACCTGCGAAGTTACCTTGATTAAACCCAACAAGTAGGTATTTCACAAGGGGCTCCGCAATCACTCTTAAACGGTCGAACACCAAAATTACGGTTGCCGATTTTCGCATTTAAAAATCAAACCAACCCAAACTTGCCTCGGTATAATCGATGTCAAAAAAGTATCCTGACCCGTTTGAGCGATGTACTCCTCTCTGGTTATACACGGCCCAATGTTCTCGTACCACCTATCCCCAAGCTTTTCTTGAGAGTACTTCACGCAATAATCCTCCAACTTAGCGCTGCGCGCCACCGCAAAAACTACGGCGCCAGAGACAAGAAGAGCCAGAGCAAAGGCGTCAATTACGATTTTGTTAACAAGCGGAATTTTGTTGAGAAACCTATCCACAAACTAATTTGATTGTTTTGTCGCTATATTGTAAAATCGTCGCATGGATGTCAAAGGGTGGAAAGCTAGATTGTTGCCGTTTCTTATTTTTATCGCCGTGGGCACTCCTCTTAATTTGTTTATAGCGTTTAGAGCATGGGTAAAAATGGATGATAGTTTCATCCTCGATGTCATACAGTCGGTGGTTCTTGTCTTGTTCTTAATACCCGGAAGCCTGGCAAATATTCCGGGCTTTGTCTTAGCTCCGTTCTTCCACGGCAACTACCTTTTAAATGTTTTGGCATTTTCGGGATTATTTTGGCTGTTAATATCATTAGCTATGGGCAAAAACGAAGTTAAAGTGAATCGACAGAACATTAGAGGTTTGGTCTGGAGATTATTTATTTTTAGCGGGGTTTACTACTTTACCTTTGGCACGCTTTACGACTTGTTCTGGGCTTACGTGTTGGAAAAAAGCGAGTGGCTAATTTTGGGTAAAAGCTACTGGCTGTTTGAAGTTCTTTTTGACGATGTAGTGTTATCAGGCGGACTCGTCGCGGTTGTGAGTGGCGCTTATTTGGGCGCTAGTTTTTTGGTCGAGCAGATCAGCAACAAATCCAAAGGTTTAATTACACAACACAATTAAGCCCGCCAATCGTACCCCCACGCTAAAGTCTAAACTCAAACACCTTGGTCCCGGAGAGCGCGTAGAAGGTTTTCTCGTCCGAAGAAATGTCAAAATTTTTTAGCGCCGTCCACTCGCTACCCAACTCAGGCTTTAATTGAAAATCCAAAACGCCATCGTCATCAAAAGCCAAAATCCGGCCTTCTTCCCCGTCAGCCATATAAATTTGCTCAAAGTCCGGGCTCGCCACAACTTTTAGAGGTTTTTGGACCGGCTTATCAAGTCCAATGACAGCAAAATCATCTTTGACGCCTCCCGTGTATTTTTCCAAACTGCCGTTTGAAAACAATACATAAATGCTCCCGTCAATATCCATGGAAACTGCGGTTTTAAATTCCTCCTTCTGCGCCCACAAGGCGCCGGTAAGGGTGGCGCCCGTCTTGGTAAATTTGACCAATTTGTCGCCCGTAACCGCGTAAGTAAAACCCAAATACTCGCTGGACGGACCTAGCGCGGGGTAATTTTTGTCGTTTAAGTAGCTTTTATTCACCGACTTGGTGGCAATGGCGTAGAACTTTACCCCCTCATTGTCAGTAAAAACCAAGGTGTCGCCATCAAACTGCAAGTTTCTAACACCCGGGAAAAGCTGGGGGAGTTCCTCAAATTTGGTGACATCTTTGGCAGAAACATAAATTTTTCCTTGGGTAACATCGGAAACCGCCAAATATTTTTGACCTTGGGCCAGCTCTGTCGGGTTGACTTTGGGATCAGTAATGGAGATGTCGTAAAACACCTGAGGCTGAACACGCCTAACCTTGTTGGCTTCGTCCAATCTTTTACTTAATTCGCTTTGAATCTGCTGGTCCCGCGGCTCCTGGTTTTGGTTGCTTGCAGAATCGTTATCCCTTATCTCTCCCGATTGATTAATTTTGGACGACTGGCTACCGGAATCATTTTCCCCTTTGGTTGATTGGGGGCTTTGTAATACAAACTTGAAAATAAAAAATCCTCCTATCAACAAGGCCACAGTTACAACTACAAGCTCGACGGGTTTGGCAAACTTTTGCGCCGATGTGTCTTTTAAAACCCCGACAGCGGATTGAATTTTCCCATAACTATTAGTTATTGTGGGGGGTTCGAGTCCGCCGTTGGGGAGAGAAACTCCCACATTCCCGCCAGCTTTTTCCTCCCTAGCGATCCTGCTATTCTTTGCATAATCAACCTCACCTGCATCCTTACCTTTACCCTTATTCACATCCTTACCCTCGCCAGCCACCCCAACTTCCCTATCATCGTCCAACTTATCCACTTTTAGAATCACCGCGCTGCTAAGCTCGTCCAGATCCTGGGCCAAGATTGGCTTGTCCAAAGAAACCAGTGATTTTGGCGGATACTTTCTAAAAAATTCGTGGGTGCATAAAACCATAACCTTGCCATCGTCAATTCTTTGAGCCCCGCTGGCAAAATGTCCCTCTCTATCGGCGTCAACATGTACCATCTGCGTGCCGTCCAAATACAAAGCTTTGGTATCGCCGTACATGACCACATACACAAAGTTGTCCTCAAACAACACTGCCACAGCAGAAAACTCAGTTTCCGCGTCCAACTTTAAGACGGCTTCTTTACAATCCTTTAACGCTTTCTCCAACTCTGGCAAAACGGGCTGATCAGCGTCGAGATCCAGAGCGTGATTAAACACATCCGTCAAAATATTTTGCAGGACTTGGACGGTGAAAGAATTTTTTGACCGACAGGAAAACACAGCAAAACGGTCCCCCCCCAAAACGGCAAAGGACGCTTTGTTCGACTCCGCGGACAATATGGGGCAAATTTTTTGCGACTTAATACTCAACATAAATTAGAGAACCACAAACACTAAGATGACCGCCAAAACGGCGACGAAAAAATGCGCCCAGGCCAAAAAGGTAAAAAATCCATGCAAAGAGGTGGTAAAGCTCTTATTCATAAGCCCCACCTGGCGGACGACTATAAAGGCAAAAATCATATAGACCACCGATATAACCATAAAAAATATTTTGCCGATAAATAGCAGAAAATTACTTTCCCACGGGGCAAACATTACTAGCTCTCTCCTTTGATGGCAGAAATTAAATCGGATAGAATGTCTTGAACACGGTCGGGGTTGGGGACATTCTCAAAGGTTATTTCTCTAGCCTCGGCGGCGGTTTGAATAGACACATCTCCAAAATGGAAGGCTATTTGAGCAAAACCGGAAATATTGTTTGTGACATCCTCTATATTCCTAAGTGGAGCTTCGGAGAAGCGTCTGTGGGTAAGACCGTAAAAGTCTATGTCTACTACGCGCTTATTTGTAACTATGTAACTGTTAAAATACCAGCTTAAGAAATTTTCAAAAAAGTAGCCAAAAGTAAAAAGCCCCAACATAAATCTGATAATGAAGTTGTACGACGGAGGAAGGATTTGACTAAGGCTTGTACCTCCCATAGATAAAAAGAAGTCCAAAACAGGCACGGCGAAAAATAAAAGGACGGTTATAAGAATCCACCCTATGTTGACAACAATGTGCTGTCGCAGAAAAAGAAGGATTTCTTCCTCATTGTCTTGGCCGTCAAACTTAACTCCACGGGGCTTTTTGATAAAGGCGCCTAATAAGGCTGACATGGCCAAATTATACCCCAGAGGTTAATTTCTAACAAACAGCGCCGCCGATTCATCTTCATATACCTTGCGCCAAAGAGGACTGGCGGATAAAAAGTCCAAAAATTTGCTTTCTGTTGATGTGGCAGGATATAAAATCCAACTTACATTGTAGTCGTCCAAAATATGGGCGCTTTTTGCCGGACTATCAACCACGCTTATGTAATCCTCAAAGACCGACTTGCCATCCTCTCGCCATGAAGGCATCCTCCCATCCACAAAGGTTTTTACTTGCGGATATTGCCAAATCATATAGCCACCCCAGCCGTAATAATTAAATACATTGCCGGCGATGTTGTTGGCTAGAGCGTAATCCAAAGCTTTGCCGGGGTAGCCTTGTTTTTCCAACCAATAAGCTTTGTCGGTTGACTGCTTGGTTTCGTCCAAAAACAGGGTAAAAACAATAAAAGCGGACAGAAGCATAAATATCAAAAGACCCAATTTAATTTTTTTGACGACTTGGGAGGATAGGGTAAACGCTATGTCGCGCGCGTAGGCGGACCAAAAAACCAATACCGCATAAACACCTAAAATCACCGCGATCCGCAAAAAGTATTGACTCCGCACAGCTAAAATACAAAATAAACCAACAGCCAACATGTACCATCCCGGAAGTTTTTGGCGAGCGCCTACCAAAGCGGCGGTTAAAAATCCTAAATACGCGCAGTAGGTGGTAAACTGCGCCATATTCTCCGTGGTTACCGGCACCCACTCCAGAATATGCTTGAATTGGTAGGGGTGCGACTCCTTAATAAGTGTTTCCCATAGGTGTAAACCGTATGGGTTTATGGCGGTCACGGCGACAGACAAAAACGCGACCATCAACAGGCGTGGCAGGCTTTTTATCGGAACGCTCGCTAGAGCCCGCTTTGAATCTCCAATCGCGACATCAGCTCGCCCCGCTTCACCCCGCCAAAACCATTTGCGAACAATCTTTAGGGCGGGGTTCAGGGGTCCGGCAGAAAAGCCTGCCACGGCTAAAGCGTCCAACGCGTACAGTCCTAAAACAAAAAGTCCTAAAGTAAAATCGGCGTGGGTGTTTGCCCAAACTAAAAACAAAATCGGAAGAATCCAAAGTCGCGCAGAATTTTTGTCGTCCAAGAGCAAAACCGTCAAAAACATTAAAAATATGGAGCTAAAATACATGGGCCGCCCGGTAACTCCGGTGCCAGAAAGCTCAACAACTAAAAAAGTTGCCATAAGCGCCGTCAAAATAGAACCCGCGTTAGATCTTTTACCCAGAACCCTCACATACCAAATAACCACCAGAGAAAGCGCCGCGGAAAACAAAATACCCGCCCACAAATGTCCAAAAAAATTGTGGGTTACAAACATCAGAACTTGGGAAACCCAATATGAATTGGCCCATCTGTAGTCGGTGAATGTGTAGGAAAAAGTATTCTCCCGCAAAATCCGCCCATGCTGGACGATATATTCACCGTATTTATAGTGCCAGCCAAAATCCGGGTCGCCGGGGGCTTTAAACAACGCAAAAAGTCCAAAGAGAAAGACCGTTAAAATTAACACCCTCCTAAATGCCATTAGCGAATAATAACAAATTCATAGGCTACTTCTTCACCAAATCGTATAACCTGTTTCTGATGGAAATGTATCCGGGGGCCCGCAAATTAAACACGGTGCGGAATTTTTCCCCGTCAATAGTCACCCAACCTTTATCCGTTTCAAATTTAACCTGCGCCGTCCGTCCGTTGTCGCCAATCACCACATCCACCGACTTTACTTCCGAGTACGCCGTCCCCAAATCGTCCGCTTTAGCCTTCATGCCATCAAGAGAAAAAGGGTTTCCGCCCCAACAACTGGTGGTTACTGGGGAGATCCTATCCCTGTCGCTGGAGCTACCTTTTTCCCAAACTGTCACCGCGTTTAAAATGTCGGCCATTTCTTTCTGCGACAAATATGGGTCGCTCCGTCCGCAATTGGAAGAATCATTGTAAGACTTTGTCCACCAAGCCTTGTAGAACCACGGCGAGCCTGCCCTTTTCTCATATGCCCCGCCCGGCCAATCCCCCTTGCTATCCCAACCAATCCCCTCAATATACCCGCCAGTGGTGGAGGAGTAATAAGCCATAACCGAACCATCCAAAATCATACCCTTAGTATCGTCCACGGCCTTTTTCCAGGCTGACGGGGGGTTGTCGGCTTTGGACTTTAAAAACACCTGACACGCCTGCGTAATACAAATGGTCTTGCCATCCTTAGCGTATCTATACGCGTAAGACCGAGCGGCAATCGCTTGGGCTTTTAACGCGTCTGCCGGCCAAGTACTGGGCATCTCCGCAATGCCGTACAGATACTTTTGCATGTCCATTTTACCCGCGCCGGAAACAGAGACGCTAGGCATGTCCGCCTTTTTTATACCCGTCTTGTAATAGAACTTTAAAATCGTCTTATAATCCTGCCCCGCCTCCGCCCGACCCTTAGCCCCATACTGGCTCATGCCTTTATAGTGCGTGTACGCCCCATAACTTATGGCAACAAAGGCTGGACTAAATTTTGGCGACGGCAGTTTTGCCTCGGGTGGCTCATAATCTCCCACGCTACCGCTATCCTCTCCGGATTTTGCCGCCAAAATCTGTTGTTGCTTAGCGGAAAGCTCGGCCAAGGCCTTTTCGTACGAGACTTCCTTTTTCTCCAGCTCTGCCAACTCGCTTTGAGCGACTTTTCTCCTCGCGTCAATATCAGCCTTTAAAGATAGCAGTCTTTTTTGAGACGACTCTAAACTTGCGCGTAGCTCGCCCGCTTCTTTTTTGTCGGCCTCAAAATCCGCGATTTCCATATTTAAAGAAATAATCGACTTAACCGCCTCCCGCCCCACCGAGTCCTCAAACATATCGCGCACGGCAAAGGCCTGCCCTCCGGCCCAAGTTTCCCGACCGGCAAACAGCACCTCTAGGATTGTAGGCCTGCCAAACTTATAAAAGTCCCTAACAATTGTGTTGCGCACTTCCGTCTTTTTTGCCAGCGAGCCCCGCCTGTCGGCCAAATTTTCCTCGATTACCGCAAGCTCCGCGCCGACTTTGGCAATATCTTTTTTGAGCGACTCGATTTGCGCGTCGGTAACGGAAAGTTTTGCCAAAAAATCTTTGATTTGGGTATCAATCACATCCTGCTGGGCGCGGATTTTGGAAAGCTTTGAGCTGTATTTTTCTATTTCTTTTTGACACTCTTCCAGGGAATCGCAATCCTCCGAGGCATGCACGGAAACAAAAAAACGAACAAAGTCGCCAAACAACAGGATCGCCAAAACTACCCCAGACACGACACAAAAAATGGGTTTTTTATCCACAAACGCCATGTAACTATTATAACAGGGTCTCATAAATATACCGCACAGCAGAACATTGACCGGATGGTGGATAAATTGGTAATCTATACCATGATCGCATATATGACCCATAAAGTACTGCGTAGGTTGCAAAGAAAGATGGGCAAAAGCCTCTACCTAATTATTCTAACAGTGCTCCTCGCTTCGGACTGCAAAAGGGTTATGGCTGTAATGTGCCAAGATGATGGGGCGGGTGGTTATATGCCCGTTCCTGGCGCGGATTGTTGCGTGATACCTACCGGAGGAATATACGACACTTGCCCCGGAGGAAAAGTCGGAAGAATGACGCCAGGGGACCCTACCAGTTGCGAGTGCGTTGAGGCGGCTGGCGCGCTGGTTGAACTATTCTCCATCATTAACGGGATTGTGCTTCCTATCGTTGTAATTGCAGGCATGTTCATTATCGTCCTTGCGGGCTATAAGATTTTAACCAGTCAGGGCAACCCTCAGGAACTGCAAACCGGCAAAGAAAACTTGACATCTGCCATAATTGGCTTAATATTTGTGCTGATGGCCGTTTCCATCTTGAGGGTAATCATAATGGCCCTCATTACGGGAGATCGGGATCCGTTTTAAATTTGAAAGGAGGGGAAATGATTGTAAATGCAACAGATTTGTTAGTTGGCGTTGCGCAAGCGGCCACACCGCTTAATGCTCAAGTAATTACTTTGCCGTTTAAAGACTTGGGAGATGTATTTGGCTTTTTGGTTAATGTTGTTTTAGGCGTCGGCATTGCCGTTACCATTATCTTTTTGATTCTGGGCGGTATTCAATACATAACAGCAAGAGGAGATCAAAAAGCTGCGGGTGCTGCCAGAGAGTCCTTAACTAACGCGGTAATTGGCTTTATTGTAGTTATCGGAGCATTTACCATAAGGACTGTTTTGTTGAGTGTGCTCACCGATAGCCAGGTAAACCTGACCGTAAAGAATGTAGTTCGATTCTAATCAATTTGCAAAGATACTTGGGCTCTATAAACCCCGCCCCGTGGCGGGGTTTTTGTTCGCTCATATAACTTACCCCCACCTAGCCCTTATATTGCAAATCAACCTGTTTTGTGGCATTCTTCAGTCATATGGTCTACGCAGCGGATAGCGATGTTTTTCAATTTCTAGAGCCTTGGCGAGATAGCTCCCCGGACGAACCCATGCAGGTCAACCAAGTCAGCCATTTTTTCGGACTTGGGATGAATATCGTTTTTGGCGTGGCAATAGCCGTGTCCATGATAGCCCTCATCATGTCCGGCATAAAATTTGTAACCGCCAGAGGCGACCCCAAAGCCAAAGCCTCCGCCCAACAGGCCTTAACCTATTCTGTAGTGGGCTTTGTTTTAGCCATAGCCGCCTTTACAATTAAGACAATTATCTTTAATGTAATTGGGGGAAATTACGGGGACTTAACCAATGCCACACCAAACTTTTAAAAATTTATTTGCAGGACTTTTTTTGGCGATGGTGTTTTTTGTTGGATCTTTTTTTGCCCAAAACACCGCTTATGCCGTTAGGAGCGATTACGCAAATCTTTGCACAGAACTGGAAAGCACCAGTTGGAGCGGTGCCCCTCACCCCGTGGCTATCATCTGCCCCATCGTCAGACTGCTTAATGTCTTTGTCCTGTCGGCCGGCGCCTTTTTTGTCCTGTTTGTGTTTATTTCCGCCATAAAATACGCGCTGTCCCAGGGCGACCCAAAAGCCCTGGAAGCCTCAAAACAAACTCTAACCATGGCGGTTGTGGGCTTTTTGGTGATTATTGGGGTTTATACAATCCTTACTATTTTAAAAAATGTTTTGGGACTGGCGGACAATCCCATAACAAACCCCTTTGGCGTGTTGAGCCAAAACCTAGCCAGACTGTTAGAAAAATTTAATATCAGCGACTAATCGAGAGGGTGCCTGGATCAATCTGCCATCATATAGACATTTTCTGGAGAATTGCGGAACTTGAATATATAGGAATCTTTCAAACTTGCTCCATCAGCGCTTCTAGAACCCCTCCCCACGGTAATTGTATATTCCACATCATCCAACCAACCTTGAATCTCCTTGCTCTGCACCACTGCGGGCTGTATCCACAGCACTTTTGGGTTAGAAGAAAGAACATATTTTTTTAGACGGATTGTGGGCGATGCGGTTATCACCACACCGCTTCCATCAGAACTGATATCCCTGTTGAATTCCACAGCTATAGGCTGAAGTACATCCAAGGATTCAAAGTTACCGACAGGAGAAACACTAACTATGGACAGATCCTCCGTCTTACTGACTACCGGAGGTGTAACGGGTTGTTCAGTAGTATCTTTTGGTGCTAAAAAAACCGTAGATAGTACTGCAACGGATAGAACAAGCAAACCCAATAGGTAGTATTTATGGCGCAATAAGAACCTTACCAAAGACGAGTTTTTTGTAGCTTTCATAAACCCAATCTAACACAAAAACTATTAATTGCACATGTAGTCTTCCGGCTTTACATAGCTCCCATCAACCATCATTTCTATATGGACATGTTTAACACCCACATAGTTGTACAATTTAGCTAAAGCATAACCTGGACTAACACTCCCAACCCACATTTCTGGGAGTGTTGTGCAAGCCAGATGTAGCAAAAATATCCTGTAATTATGGGTACCGTCATTCCCACTCAAAGTCACGCTGCATCCTATCCACTCAGAGCAAGTAGAACAAGCTCTTTGATCTATCCGCCTTACACTAATGTCCCACCTGGTAACACTGCCTATTTGGGGGGCATAAACCCATGCGTTGTCAGGGTCGGCCGGAATAACATCTAGAGCATAACCGTAGTAAGGCTTCTTTGGAGAAGTGCTGTTGCAAACGCTCGTAGGATCGGAGGCAGGACCTCTCGCAGGATTGCCAGCAAAATACGGAATTTTGAGTCTACACGCGTCACCCGTGCTCCAGTAAGCATTATCCCCGTGCCTGCATGGAGGACGGATTTGGTCCCCAGTTTCATAGGAATTGCAAGACACAGTAAATGTTTCCGCCACACAATTACCACTTGTTATTGGGTCAGGTCTGTCCACTGTCACAAGATCGACAATCGCACTGGCTGCCTGCTTTGCCCTATCGATGGGAGAGATGGAACTAATAATATTTGCCATCATCATAAATATGGCAAAGACCAAAATCGCGGGGACAAAGCATCCGCAGGCAATGGCTTTTTCCGTAGCCCTCATGGCATCGTTCATCATGTTATCTAGGACTTGGGTAAAGTCTCCTTTTACAATCGCGCGCAGCAATTCCTTAGTTTTGTCCACAACCTTAGCGATTGTGGCCTGAATAAGTTTCTCTATTACGGGCGCCAGAACAGCGCCCAACCCCGCAGTTGCGGTGCCTAATGCGGCTATCCCCAGCTTAGCAAGTACCTTTGCCCCCAATTTGGCCACTAAATTGGTTAGTCTTTGGGCCAAAGCGGTCTTAAATTGGGCAAAGGCCTGAGCGACTTTGTTCAACCCCAACTTTGTATATATTTTTTGCTGGACAACAGAAAGCTTGTGCGCGTAAATCTCCAAAATTCCAAACTTTTCCTTAAAAGGATTAAGTAACGCCCTGTTGTCTATCCTTTTCAGTAACTGATCATCGAGCGCGTCAAGTTTGGCAAGGTTTTCTGCCGTTTCCAAAACCTTACCAGTACTTTTGTCCACATCCAAACCCAGCTTTGCCACCAAGTCGGCTCTGACCCTAGCCATACTCGCTAGAAACTGCGCCGGATCGTCTGTAATACCGACAATCTGATTACCGCCACCTATAGCTAAGGGATCCCCATTTAACAGCGCTATTTTTGCCTTGTTGTTTATGGCGACATCTTTTACCCAAGTTGTGGCAGCACCAGTGCCAGAAGATACCAACTGCCCATTTCTGGCGGCATCCCAAACCTTGTGGAAATTGCCCAAATCTTTGGAACCTGTAAACCTAGCGGTTATGCGTCCGGCTACAACACCGCCCACTTTGTATTCAAAGTCTTCCGTAAACTCGTTTTTTATTATCCAAGGCAACTTGTTAAATATGGGATGCAAAACCCGGTCTTTCATCTCTTCGTTATAGACAAGACCAAAGCTATGGGTTCTATCCATAATCTGCTTTGTCCAATACCCGGGAGTAAGCATCTGTATCCTGTCTTTAATCATGCCAATTTCGCTAAGAGGAACGCGCTTATTGCCTATGTACAAATCCCCAAAACTTCCAAACCACAAAAATTGATCGGCAAGTTTCCCTTTCCCTATAGTCGAGGCGATATCTCTCCCCGCTTCCTGCAAAAAGACGCGTTTATTGTAGTCGTAAAGGCGTCCCAAAGAGTCATAACCCTGGGAAAGCACATAAGAGCCGGGTCTTGCCGGGTCGACAAAATTCTGACCCAACAAGGATTGCGAACCCTCAAAATATCTGCGACCTATACTCTCTATATACCTGTCCTGAACCCCTCCCCCATACCTGTTGTTGGAAAACCTGGACCTTAACTGGGCAACTTGCGAGTTTAAAACCTCGGCTTGGGTGTATCTGCCCAAAACATCTGTCACAGGTCTTCCAAGATAAGAGGCCGCAAAATCGCTTGTGCGCCTTAAATAGTCCTCCAGCTCCCTAACTCCTTCGTCAAAACGCTTAAGTTCCAATGGCTTACCATGAAGGCTTTTTCTTATATTTTCTATTTTTTTTAGGGTATCGTCGGCGGAACTCTTTAACCCGGTTAGATCTTTGTGGATATCCCCTATGGTTACTTGGTCGGTAAACCCCTTGGCGGCCATGGTTTCACCCAGAGATTTAAGGCCTTTTCCCACTTTATCTACACCCCCAAGCACTTCGTACTCGCCTAAAAATGTGTCTATTTTGGTGGAAAGACCACGGTCCAGAGTAGGGTCGGCCCGGAAAATACGGTCCAAATCTGTCCTTTTTTGAGAAAGTTCCGTTGCCGCTGCCTCCACTACCGACGAATTAAAACCTCTGTACGCAGAGTTTCTTGTAAAACCTGATTTCTTTCCTAAAACAAAGTTCAAGTGACTTTCTGCGACTTGTTGGTATACATCCACCTCTCTCTCTATCGCAACCGTGTCGTAGATTTTGTTACCAGAAGCGTCAACAGTAAAAGAAAAAGCCTTAGCGCTCTTATCTGGTTTCCTGGCAAAAATTTTGTGTTCGTTAAGATTAATAGGACTACTTGCGGGACTAAATGTATCTCTAAAATAACCCGACCATGGTAGTGTGGGAGCACCAGCCGGCGAATTTAGCAAGCTTCTCCACATGGCAACCTCGGCATTTGTTGCCAAGTCGGTGAAAAACTCCCCTTCTAAGGTAGTGGCGGCTTTAAAAGGGTTTAGCGGGCTCAAAGAGCTCTCTAAGAACTTACTAACAGCTTTTTTAGGGTTAGTGGCTAAGTCAAACAAATTGATCTGAACGTAAACACCTTTTACATCAGCAACCTCCTCACTACCAAATTGGTAAAGCTCCTTACCACCCATGCCTGCGGACGGAGACGCCCCCACATTAAAGCTCTGCTTCCAATCTTCCTTGACCCACTCCCAAACTTGCTTTGGAAAACTCTCGATAAAATTTCCAGGGGCCTCCACAACCTTGATCGCTTCATCCAAGGCCACATTTAGACCCATGTCGCTCATATCAAACTGGGGGGTAGGAAAACGCTGATCGGACTGCTTGGGAATGGGACGATCACCCGGATAATATCCAAACCAGAAGGGGTTGCTACTTGGCATGGAATCATTTTATACTAAAACTACTTGCTTTTGTATAAATGCTGTGAGATACTTGTCTTGAATATGGCGACTAAAAAATTTTTTCTTGCTGTCATCCTGACCTTTTCCATTTTGACTCTCGGTGGCGGTCGGGCTTGGGCCACTACATCTAGCCTTTGTAAACCAGACGAAACCATCTTTACCAAAATTGCGAGAGCCTTTAAATCCTTGGATATCAGGAAAACTGTACAGAATATGATAGCCACAGCCCTTACTGACGGTATAATGAACCTGATCGCAAATCGAAATCCACAACAAATGACAGAGTGTGCGTATGATTCACTTGTACAGGCCGGTGCAACCAACCTTGTATCACAGGTCGATAGTGCCTGTAACGAACCAATTGTCGTCACAGAGGATTGTAGTGACTTTACGAAAACATACGACGCTAACAGCCTCAACAGCGGTCTAGCTTTCAGATCCTACCAATCCGGAGGGAGTTTGTTAGGAATTGCAAACACGCTCGATGGGGCAAATAGAACCGAGCCACTACCTGTTAACCTTGCATATTACTGGAACGATCAAATTAAGAACATGCCCCTCGCAAGTCAAGCGCTCGCAGCCAATGTAAACTACGGCAACGCATATGCAATATACACTATACTAGAACTATGGAAAACTTTCAGAAATATTGCCTTCGGCATACTATCAATAGTTATGCTTGTTACCGGGGTTATGATAATGACAAGAAAGAAACTATCTCCCCAGCTATCTGTTACAGCACAATATGCCTTACCAAGAATAGCTTTGGCAGTGGTATTGATAGTTTTTAGCTACCCCATAGGGGCAGTGCTGGCTTCCAGTATGAGATATCTAGCTACACTGGGGGAAAGGATTGTATGTAACTCTCCGTTTCCAAATCCGGGTATCGCCTGTCCAGCTCCGATAGGTTTGATGCTGGGCTCCTTCCTCATGATTGCTCTCATATCCATAGTGGCAACGGGCGGTATAGCGACACCTCTCCTGGTTGTCTTAGCTGTAGTAATGCTTATAGTACTGGTCCTGAACATAGGTATACAGATCAGGGGAGCGTTGCTGTACATGAAGCTTATTCTCTCAATAGTGTTTGCCCCCATAGTCTTTGCTTTGGGTGCGATTCCAGGCAACGAACCACACACCACAGACTACCTAAAACAGTGGCTTGCATATGTTCTGGGCTATGTGGGCATGTTTGTTTTTTCTGCGACAGTTAACATTATCTGCCTTTTGCTAATATTAGGTCCGTCTAACACGTTCACCCTCGGCACTGCAACTGCGGCTGTATTTACGGTTTTGTTTTCTCCGGTCATTTTGATATTTGGCTATATTCAGGCCTTGAAAATACCAGGTAAAGTTAAGGACTTTATAATGGGAGAGAGAAACCCGAGGCAAAAGAAGAGATAAGTCTTTAAGGTTTTCTTGACCAGGTACTTTTGTTTGTTTAGAACCTCAGCTTGCCTAACCCATCTAATTTTTGTGCTATCATAAACCTTAGCGCAGAGTTGCTCGCAAACAGCTTAACCAGCTTCCGCGCGTGAAAAGTCGTCAAAAATATGCCCATCAGAGAACAACAAACCGCCAACAAACAGCACGCTATCCCGCAATCTATTATGTCGGTGGAGTTTAAAATCATTGGCGACCTCACGCTTAAGCAGTTCTTCTTTTTGCTAATTTTTTGTGGACTTGCGTACGCCAGCTTTATGCTGATTTCGGTTTTTATTATCAAGTGGCTGATGGTGCTGTTTTTTGCGGGCGCGGGTTTAGCTTTTGCGTTTTTGCCTTTGGGCGACAGGGGACTGGACACCTGGATCGTTAACTTTTTGCGGGCCATGTTTATGCCCAACCAGTATATCTATAGAAAAGATGAAAATATCCCAGATGTATTTTTGTACCAAAACTTAGATGTAGTAAAAAACGAACTTATCACTTTAACTCCCACCAGCAGCAGGCGAAAAATTGAGGCCTACCTAGAGCAACAACGAGCACCCGTGGATAAATTGGATGTTGACGAAAAAAGCTACATACTAAAAGTTAAAGAGGCTTACAGCAGGCCGGAGTACTGGCCCGCGCTTGACAGCGCCCCTTCTCTTACTGCCGATATGTCATCCGCGCCCGTTACCACAACCGTTGTGGAAGATGCGCAAGAAACCGCGCCCGTGTTTGGTCAATTTGATCAAACATTTTCAGAGACAACCTCGCCGAATCAGGTCGAATCGGAACAGCCTGAAACTCAAACTCAACCAAGTGACACCCAAACTCTAATACCCCAAGTAGGCCAAAATCCTCAAAACCAACCACCGGTCGGCTTGATCCAGGCACCACAGACAGCAAAAGACCAGGCGCCACAGGACCAAGATCAAGCCCAGACTCCGCAGGTCGATCAAATGTATCTACCGCAACAACAAGAAACCCAGTTTACGGAGGAAAACATAGTTCAAATAGTAAGACGGGAAGCCAAACGGCCCGGTTATAGACGCGAACATCAACAAAAACAAGATGGCGTGTTCTACTCACCAGCGATAACGCCTGATATGCACGCGGGCAGAAGATTTATTAATTTGGCTGAGGATGCCGGAAGGGGCGAAATTATTTTGCCCATAAGAGGGGAGCGGGTGTTAAAGACTATACAAGAACAGGAGTTTGAGGAAGAGGAAAAACAAAAAATCAAGGAGCTCGACGATCTTATTAACGCGGTTAAAAGTAAAGAATTAATGCAAAAACAGATTATCGAGGCGCAAAAAGCTCAAAAGCGGGAGGAGGAAATAAAGCGACGGGAGCAGGAGGAAAAACTCCGCGCCGAACAGGAGAGAGCAAAACAAATAAGCGAACAGACAAAGAAACAGGCAGAGCAAGAGGCCCAACGCGCAAAAGCCCAGGCGGAAGCTTTAAAACAAGAGGAGCTGGAGGAAAAAAAGCGTAAAGAGCGTGAAGAGGCGGAAGCCATAGCCAAAGAACAGGCTAGACTCGAGGAGCTCAGGCAAAAAGAGGAGGCCCTACGCAAACAAAAGGAAGATTTGCTAAGAAAACAGCGGGAAGAAGCTCAGAAGCAAAAAGAGGAAGCGGAGAAACAGGCGCAAAATCCGCAACCGCCCAAACCTCAACCTATACCACTTCAAGTCGCGCCAGTGGATGAGAATCCTAGCGTACCAAACATCGTTTGGGGCATAGTAACAACCAATTATCAGGGTGCCAAAGTTGGCGTGCCGGGCGTTGTGGTAGTAATTAGAAACCAAAAGGGCGAGGTTGTTAGGGCAATAAAAACAAGCCCGCAAGGCAAATTTGGCATCTCCACCCCGCTCGTAAACGGCGCCTACACAATTGAAGTGGATAAAGAAAAAAGAAGCGGACTCGCTTTTGCGTTGATGCAAGTAGAAGCAAAAGGCCAAACTATTCCGACAGTAGAAATTGAAGGCAGAATGTAAAAAATTCGTGTTATACTCAACTTACCCAAACTTGCACCGCAAATTTGGGTTTATTGGATACATGGTCGACTAACGAGAAAACGAATTTGAGTCAACTGAATGGAGAAAAGGTGCCTATGGCGGAACTTATTAAAAGCTCAACACAGGAACATTTGGACATTGAGGACATAAGAAACGATTATGTGTTTCTTAAAACTGGGGGTGTGGTGGCAATTATCCAAACAGCAGCGGTAAACTTTGACCTGCTCTCAGAAATTGAGCAAGACGCGATGATTGGGGCTTTCTCCATGCTTCTAAATTCGCTAACCTTCCCAATCCAAGTTATCGTAAGGTCAAAAAGATTAGACATCTCCAAATATGTCGACCTGGTCTATAAAGTCGAGCAACAACAAAAGGACCCCCTGCTTAAGTTTCAGTGCGAGTCGTACCGCAAATTTGTTCAAGACTTAATTAGAACCAATGAAGTTTTGGATAAGAAATTTTATGTGGCCATACCCAGCGCCCCCACAACAGCCAAGGAACTTGGTTCAAGCCCCATGGATCCTATTTGGCGACTCTTTGGCATGCATAAACGCAAGACTTCCGTAAACTTAGAGCAAGCGGAAAAACGCGCTGGGGCCGAGTTGCCGGCCAAAATCGATCATGTGATTAAGGAGTTTAACAGAATTGGGGTTAAAAGCCGTAGGCTCAACACTCAAGAGCTGGTGGAGCTATTTTTTGAAATCTACAACCCGTCGTCCCTGCATGGCCAACGAATAAGAACCAATGTGAACGACTATAAGACGGCTATTGTGCAGCCGGCAATTTTGGAGGACTAACAAAAGCGAATGAAGTTTTTTAAACTACCAAAAACAACATTAGGCAGAAAAGATGTAAAAAAAGAGCTAGAATCCCAAAAGCCTAAAGCCCCAGAGGAAAAGGTGGCCACGCCAGAGGACATGGCCAAGGGCATGGTAAACATTAAGGATATTATCGCGCCCTCCGCCATAGAAGTGGACTTTAACCATATCAGGATAGGACAGATGTACTACACCACGCTGTTCATATCCGGTTATCCAAGGTTTGTGGGCGCAAACTGGCTCTCGCCCATCATTAATTTTGATCATAGCTTAGACCTTTCTATGTTTTACTACCCCGTAAAATCAAAAGGGATATTGGAGGATCTGAAGAAAAAGATTACGGAGATGGAAGCTACTGTAAGAACTGACCGCGAGCAGGGGAAAATAGAGGACCCAACTGTAACATCCGCGCTAGAAGACGCCCACGCCCTCCAAGAGCAACTAGTAAAGGGTATAGAGCGGTTCTTTCAATTCAGCTTTTACATCACCATTCCGGCCGAGACCCTGGAAGAACTCATAACCGTAAAAACAAAAGTGGAAAGTACCTTAGGCTCGCTACTGCTTATATCCAAAACCGCCACACTCCAAATGGAGCAGGCTTTTCAGTCCACTATCCCAACGGCGTTGGACAAACTACTCATTACAAGAAATATGGACACCACAAGCCTTGCCACCACTTTCCCGTTTACTTCATCCGACCTAACGATGGAAACTGGCATTATGTACGGCATCAACAGGCACAAC
>FWPV01005265.1_pt1 | contig 26146 bp, 23 predicted proteins | sample 2228371 | NCBI WGS metagenome assembly FWPV01 (sample SAMEA103939776, study PRJEB20133) | metagenome
CGCAAATAATAGCAACAAAAAATCAGTATTTCTAATAGATGCAAACTCAATGATACACAGAGCTTTCCACGCCCTGCCTATTTCGCTGAGGAATTCAAAGGGTGAAATAGTCAATGCAGTGTACGGTTTTGCAAGTATGCTTATAAAACTTATTACTGATTATTCTCCATATGCTATTATTGCTGCTTTCGATACGAAGGCACCCACTTTCAGGCACGGGATATTTGAAGAATACAAGGCAAATCGGCCCGAGACAGCCGATGAGTTAATATCTCAATTTCCAAAGACGAAAGAAGTTCTGAAGGCATTCGACATTCCAATAGTCGAAATTCCTGGCTTTGAGGCTGACGATATAGTAGCTACTCTTGCTAAACAGGCGTCTGAAAAAGGATTTCAGGTATATATAGTCAGTGGCGATAGAGATATGCTCCAGCTTGTTGATGAAGATGTCTTTGTGATAACCACGAAAAAGGGTGTTAGTGAGGTCAAAATATATAAGAGAGAAAGCGTATTCGAACGCTTCGGAGTCTATCCTGAAGAGATACCCGATTACCTCGCTCTCAAAGGAGAGCCTGGAGATAATGTGCCTGGAATTCCAGGAATAGGTGAGAAAACCGCATCAATTCTTGTGAGGGAATTTGGAAAACTTGAAAATATCTATAACTCGATTGACAGGCTTTCGAAGAAGAAATTTTACAAAAACCTTGCTGAACTCAAAGACCAGGCATTTAAGGCAAGAGAACTTGTGACTCTTTCGACTGAGGCGCCTGTATCGATTGAGGCAATCTTAAAACCTTTCAGTTATGATGAAAAAAAGGTGTCGGAAGTTTTTTCAAGATTGGAATTTGCCAGTTTGTTAAAACGCCTTGAAATCCCTGAAAAACCTGCTGATATAGATTTTGAACTCAAGAGAGCTATCTCTGAATTATCTGAAGCTGAATTACTGACAATTGCTTTTGAGAAAAAAGAATGTTTTATTCATGTTCTTGAAGGGGTTGTTGTTATTGCAGTTGGTAAAGGTTATTTAAAGCAGGTGACTTCCGGTATCATTTATGATTTACTCGAGCCGGGGATTCAAATCTATACGGGCGACCTCAAAAACCTGTATCTCTGGTGCAATGATGCTTTAAGAGAAAAGTTAAGAGAAAAAGTAAGTAGAAATGAGATTCATGATTTTTCGATACTTCTCTGGCTGAAAAACCCGGACAGAAAGAAATACGATATCAAAAGCTATTTGCCGGAAAAAGAAGTAGAGTTTTATCTCTCGGGTGTTATCGATTGGTGTAAACAACTTTACAGTTCAATTGCAGATGAGAAAATGGACACAGTTTACAGAGATGTTGAGCTTCCTCTTGCGCTGGTGCTTGCGGAAATGGAGGAAAAGGGTCTGCCGGTCGATATTCAGAAACTGCATGATCTTTCAAAAGAACTGGAGCGCCTTCTCGAGAATACAACTGAAGAAATATACAGACTGCGGGACGACTTTCAATATCAACTCACCACAGCAGCTCAGTTACGTTCTTTACAAAGTCTTAAAGTTAAAAATACCAGGAAGGGGTAAAACTAAGCTCTCCACAGATCAGGAAACTCTCATAAAGATGATAGATGCCCACCCGGTCATTGAGCGTATTCTTAATTACAGAGAAATGCAGAAAATAAAGCGCACCTATGTGGATTCTTTTTTAGAAAAAGCTGATAAAACCACAGGGCGAGTCAGAGGAAAGTTTATACAGACGGGAACTTCAACCGGCAGAATATCAAGCGAAGATCCAAATCTTCAAAACTTACCTGCTAAAGGCTCGTTTTCCATTCTCTTCAGCGAAGCGATTGCTGCTCCGACTGGAAGGTGCTTTGTTTCTGCTGACTATGCAAACATAGACCTGAGAATTCTTGCGCATCTCTCAGAAGACAGGCTTCTTATTGATTCTTTTGTGCGAAATGAAGATATACATCTGAGAACTGCTGTTGAGGTTTTAAGAATCTCTCCCGAGCAGGTTGATGAAAAGATCAGACGAATAGCTAAAGCGATAAATTTCGGGATTATCTACGGCGTAAGCGCTGAAGGACTTTCAAGACAGGCAGGAATCTCTGTCGATGATGCAAAAAAATATATCGACTCTTACTTTGAAAAGTATTCGGGAGTAAAGGATTATATGGATAGAACCATCAAAAGAGCATACGAGAATGGTTATGTGGAAACAATTCTTGGCAGAAGAAGGTACCTGCCAGGCCTTAAAAGCTCCAACTTATCGGAAAGAAATGCTGCTGAAAGATATGCAATGAATACTCCTGTTCAGGGATCGGCAGCCGACATAATGAAAGTTGCTATGCTTGAACTTTATAAGGCACTTCAAGATGACTTCGAAGATGCATTTCTGGTGCTCCAGATTCATGATTCTCTCCTTGTTGAGTGCAGAGAACAGGATGCTGAGCAGATTGCAGAGACGATGAAGCATGTCATGGAGCACTCTGTTCAGCTGAAAGTTCCGCTCCTGGTTAATATTAAGACAGGGAAGAGTCTTGCAGAGGTCTAACTTTTATTTTCTAAATTGTTTCTGTTATTATTTTATTTGATTCTCTTATTATGCGGGGTGTTGCTTTGACGAAGCCAGCTTTTGAAAACGAATTCGAAAAAATGATTTCAGAAACAGAAACTCTGAGACGGGGTCAGGTTGTCAGGGGAACTGTCGTTTCTATTACCGAAGATTCAGCAATAATCAATATCGGACACAAATATGATGGTATAGTTCCATTGGCTGAATTTGGTGAAAAAACACCTCAGACGGGTAGCGAATTGCCTGTAATAGTAAAGAAAGTTGATGAGAGAGCAGGCGTAATTTACCTCTCATGTAAAAGTGCGGAGAGAAAAGAAGTCATTCAGAGACTCAAAAATTATAAAGAAAAAAAAGTGCCTTTAAAGGGCGTAATCTTAAAGAAAGTAAAAGGCGGCTACTTGGTTGATATTGATTTGCGAGGATTTCGAGGATTTTTGATCGATGAGCTTTCCGGAGCAAAGAAAAACGAGAAGCTTGAAGAAGGTCAGGAAATCGAAGCGTTTGTTGATGCTATCGATTTCAGACGCAAAAGAGTCGTCCTTGACAGAGCAACCCTTATTGAGAAGCAGAAAGAAGATGAGATCAGGGAGTTTCTCGGCAATATTGAGGCAGGTCAGAAGCTTAAAGGGAGGATAAAAAGCATTACTGATTTTGGCATATTCGTAGACGTTGGACCGCTTGATGTGCTTATCAGGAAATCGAACCTGAGCTGGAAAAGAATAAAACATCCTTCTGAATTGTTCAAGGAAGGAGATCAGGTTGAATTTGTCGTTATTTCGGTTAATCCAGAGAAGAAAAAAATTCAGGGGTCAATTAAAAGCGCGCTCAAAACAAAATGGCATGCAGAAGCTGAAAAAGTCCATCCAGGAGAGGTATTTGAAGCTACTGTGAAAAAGATCTCTCAAGGAGGAATTTACCTCTGGCTCAAACCAGGATTGGATGGATTTCTTCCAGCTGGCGAATTCTCAAAGTATATTCGTGATCTTAACCAGCTTAACGAGGGCGATAAAGTAAGAGTTCGCATAAAAAGCATAGATATGAGCAGGCGCATGATTTATCTGACGCACCCCACAAGGTAGGGAGTATCTGTGAAGGTTAGAGTTGTAGGCGTTACCGGTCCAGCAGCTTCAGGAAAAACTACTTTTTGTAAATATGTTATTCAAGAGGCACCGGCAGTTTATATTTCTACGGATGAGATTGTTCATGACATATATCGAAAAAACGATTCTGTTCGAAATGAAATGAGCAGGATACTTGGAAGAGAAGTTTTTGATTCTGAAGGAGAAATCTTGCGAAGGGTGGTTGCACGAAAGATTTTTTACAACGCCGAAAAAAGGCTTGCAGTTGAAAATCTGATTTATCCTGAAGTGAAGAAGATTGTTGAGCAAAAGATAAGAGAAATACCGTCAGACAAACTGGTTTTTATAGAGGCAGTAAAGCTGTTCGAATCCGGACTGGATAGATTATGTGATAGAGTTGCCGGCATCGTGGTTGACAGATGGGCACAGATGCAAAGGCTTGAGGCACGAGGATATTCGTACTCCTACTGCTGGGCAATGGTGAACTCTCAGAAGAGGATATCTGAGTTTATCGATCTATCCAATTGCGTAATCTTTAACACGGGCAGCCTTGAAGACATGAAGGCAAAATCTCTGCAGGTTCTTGATAAGATACTTAAAGAAAATGCCTGAATTCAAGCTAGTAAGCAACTTCAAACCTGCTGGCGATCAGCCAAAAGCTATATCTGAACTCGTTGAGGGGATAAAAAAGGGGTACCGATTTCAAACGCTACTGGGTGTTACCGGTTCAGGTAAAACTTTCACCATGGCCGGTGTCATTTCCGAAGTCAATAAGCCTGCACTTGTTCTTGCGCCCAACAAGACGCTCGCTGCTCAGCTTGCATCAGAGTTCAGGCAGTTTTTCCCGGAAAATGCAGTTGAGTATTTTGTAAGCTACTACGATTACTACCAGCCGGAAGCTTATGTGCCTCAGATAGATCTTTATATCGAAAAAGATGCCTCTATAAATGAGGAGATAGACAGGCTGAGACTCAGGGCGACTTCAGCTCTTCTCTCCCGGCGCGATGTGATTGTAGTAGCGTCAGTGTCTGCGATCTATAACCTGGGGTCGCCAGAAGAATACGAAGAAACAGTCGTTCATCTTAAGAAAGGCGAGATTTATGATCTGGATAAAATCCTGAGAAAGCTTGTTAAGATAAAGTACGAAAGGAACGATTACGAGCTTTCAAGGGGAAAATTCAGGGTTCGAGGCGATGTTCTCGAAATTTTGCCTGCATACGAAGAAACAGCACTGAAAATTGAGTTTTTTGGTGATGAGATTGAACGAATTTCAGAGATAGATGTTCTTACCGGCGAGGTTAAAGGTGAAATCGACGAAGCATTTATTTATCCGGCAACTCATTTTGTTACCTCGCAGGAGAAACTTGAGGCCGCCATCGAATCGATTGAGAAAGAATTAAAGTGGAGACTTGAAGAATTGAGAGCTCAGGGAAAGCTTCTCGAAGCGCAGAGGCTCGAGATGAGGACCAGATTCGACCTTGAAATGCTAAGAACAGTGGGCTACTGTACAGGTATTGAGAACTACAGTCGCCATCTTACCGGCAAACCTCCTGGCGCTCCCCCCGATACTCTGCTCGATTATTTTCCAGATGATTATCTGGTATTTATAGACGAGAGTCACATTGCCGTGCCTCAGATTCGAGGTATGTATGAAGGAGACCGCTCAAGAAAAGAAACGCTGATAGAATACGGCTTTCGACTTCCTTCAGCGCTCGACAACCGTCCTTTACGGTTTGACGAATTTATCGAAAAAGTCCCCCAGGTGATATTTGTATCGGCAACTCCCGGTGCTTATGAGCTCAGTGTTTCTCAGAGAGTTGTCGAGCAGATTGTCAGACCAACAGGACTTGTCGATCCAGAAGTGGTTGTTAGACCCAAGGCAAATCAAGTAGATGATCTGATAAATGAAATAAGAAAGCGTGTCGAAAAGGATGAAAGAGTGCTCGTTACCTGTCTTACAAAAAAACTCGCCGAACATCTGACTGAGTATCTTCTGGAGAGCGGCATAAAAGCAAGGTATATGCACAGTGATATTGACACCCTTGAGCGCGTTGAGCTTCTTACAGGGCTCAGAGCCGGCGAATTTGATGTGCTCGTTGGTATCAATCTTCTTCGCGAAGGGCTTGACCTGCCTGAAGTCTCTCTGGTGGCAATACTTGATGCAGACAGGGAGGGCTTTTTAAGAGATGAACGTTCCCTGATTCAGACGATAGGAAGAGCAGCCAGGAATGTATCCGGTATGGTTATTATGTATGCGGATGAGATAACTGATTCTATGAAAAGAGCAATTGACGAGACGCAGAGGCGCAGAAAAATACAGATTGAGTATAACAGAAAACACGGAATAAAGCCTCAAACTGTGAGGAAGACAATTTCAGATATACTTGAACTCACAAGTTATCGCAGCCTTAAACAGAAAAAACTAGAGGCAGAGAAGCTGATTACAAAGATACCAGCCGAAGAACTTAAGGCTGCTATAGCGCAGCTCGAAGAAGAAATGTATGAGGCAGCTGCAGAACTTGAGTTTGAGAGAGCAGCCATACTGCGCGATCAGATAGCTGAGCTGAAAAAAGAGCTTGAAAATCTTATTGAGCGGAAAAAATCGAAAAAGAAGGGCACAGCTCTTTGATCACGCACTCTGAACATTTTGGCTTCGGCGCTTTACAGACATTTCTTCCGTGTTCGATTAGAAGGTATGGAAAGAGCAGCCATTCTTCTTCAGGGATCAGGTTCATAAGGTCAAGCTCAATTTTTACAGGATCTCTGTGCCTTGTAAAGCCGAGTCGCTGAGAAAGCCGTTTTACATGAGTATCAACAGGAACTCCTGATGCAATTCCGAATCCTGCGCCAAGGACAATATTGGCCGTTTTTCTCGCTACGCCAGGAAGCGTTGTTAATTCCTCAATCGATTGCGGCACATTTCCGCCGAATCCTTCCATTAATACTTTTGCAGCTCCAATAATATATTTTGTTTTCTGCCTGAAGAATCCAAGAGGCTTGATAATTTCTTCAACTTCTTTTTCGTCGGCTTCAGCGAGAGATTTAGGGTCCGGAAATTTCTGAAAGAGAATTGGTGTGATCTCGTTGACTTTCTTGTCCGTAGCCTGTGCCGAAAGAATAGTGGCAACGAGCAGTTCGTAAGGATTCTTAAACTTCAAAGCTATCTTTGCTTCCGGGTACTCCTCTTTCAGCTTTTCAATTACTTTTAAAGCTCTCTCTCGCTCTCTGTTATCCATCTCTACCTCCTTAGCTTAAGAAAGCTGCAATTATTCCTGTAAGAAAGATTCCATCGAACACCCCGGCGCCACCAATTGAGAGAATTCCAGGGTTTTTCAAAGCAAAATCTTTCAACCTTAAGATGTCTGCACCTAAAATTGTACCAAGCACTCCGGCAGAAAATGCTACAGGTGCTGCAGGGGAGTTCTGGGTAAAAAGACTTGCAGTTACAGCTGATGCAAGTGGCGAGATCCAGAAAGGCATGATAATTCCGATTCCAGGGACTGGTTTTGAGTAGATATAGCTTACGGTTGTTACGACCAATAAAGTAATAATAAATGGGATAACCGGTGATTTAAAAGCAAGAATGATTGCAAATACTGCAGGCAGAAGGCCTCCGCCCAGGTTAATAGCAATGATCTGCTCGCGGTAGATTTCTGGGGGGCTTCCAAACAACGCAAGAATATAATCTTCCTCAACAATTCTCGGAGGCACAACTTCCCGCTTGTAGATGGGAATGTTTATTGAGGATAGCATCAGTGAGAGCAAATAGAAAAGAAGAGCAAGATTTCCAGAAATTCCAAGATTTTCAAAGGCGATGCTGATGATGCCGATTTTTACAAACAGAAACAAAAGTGGCAGAAGAAGTATTAAAAGAAAGACAAAAGCTATAGTAAACGGCAAGAAAAACATGAAATAATGATACAATTTTTTTAAAAGAAATTTAAGGAGCAGACGAAAATGCAGGAGACATATTGCGAGTTTTTAAGAAAAGCACTTGATTTTGAGGAAGAGGGTCTTAAGTTCTACGAGGAAGCTTTATCTAAAGTCAGAGATCATTTTGCCCGTGAAGCACTCAAGTTCCTTGTAAATGAAGAAAAGGACCACATTGATAAGATCCTGAAATTCAACGATTATCTTCTAGGAAGAGGCGATTTCGACCTTGATGAGGAATGCCGCAGCGAAGCGGGAACAAATATAAAGGAGCTCATAGAAAGCACAGTAAAAGCCAGTTTAAAAGATCTTCAAAATGCTTCCACTGACATTGAGATTTACAGAGTTGCAATGGAGTTCGAGAAAAGAGGATATGAATTCTACAGAAATTCCGCAGATGAAGAAGTGGACGAAAGAATTAAGAGATTTGCCACCTTCCTTGTTGAAGAAGAGATCAGACACTACAACCTTCTCGAAAATACCATTCGCTATCTGGAGGATCCTTCTTACTACTTCGAAGACCTGGGAGGCTGGATATTCTCTTAGGCACCCTGCATATACGCAGATCAGATAACGCCAAGCCACTCCAGTTGAAGCCTTATCTCTTTCTCGAGCGCTGGTGATGTTCTTACGAGAGGAAGCCTGACTTCATCAGATTTAATTAAACCGGCGAGCTTCAAAGCGGTTTTTACGGGTGAAGGGTTTGTTTCGGTAAAGAAAAGCCTTATTAGTGGAAGTAGTTTAAAATGAATATCAACTGCGGTACTTATGTTTCCCTTCCATGTTTCCTGACACATTCGCATGAATTCATCAGGCAAAATATGAGCGCTCGCAGCTATGGCGCCATCTCCGCCGAGTGCACAGTTAATATAAATCAGGTGATCTTCACCTGCTAGAACTGAGAAACTTTCCGGTCTTCTGTTTATGACTTCCATAAGCTGGTTGATATCTCCGCTTGCCTCTTTAACGCCGACGATATTTTCGATTTCAGCAAGTTTAAGTATCGTTTTTACTTCTATATTTCTGCCGGTTCTTCCAGGTATGTTGTAAATGATGATTGGAAGTGTAGTTTTTGATGCTAGAGTCGTGTAATGCGCAAGAATCCCTTCCTGGGTTGGTTTATTGTAATAAGGACAGACTACAAGAGCACCATCAACACCCAGACGTTCAGCTTCCTGAGTAAAATAGATTGCTTTAACAGTCTCGTTAGAGCCGGTGCCGGCTATAACTTTCGTTCTTCCCGCATTCTTTTTTACTACAAATTCAATAACTTTAATGTGTTCCTCTTCCGATAGCGTTGGTGATTCTCCTGTTGTTCCGCAGGGAACGAGACCGTCGACCTTTTTTTCGATATAATATTCAATCAGATTTTCGAGCGATTCCCAGTCAATTTTGCCGTCAAGAAACGGTGTTACAAGCGGGATATATATTCCTCTAAACATCAGAACCACCTTACGCTTATATTTAGGTTTTATAATAGTAAATGATAAGGCAAAAAAGAAAATTTGCCAAAAAAGAGAAAAACCTTAATCGTTCTGCCTTTAATAAAGGAGAGTGCGGATGCCAAAAAATATAGTTATTACCGGCGCCAGAGAGCATAACCTGAAAAATATAAATCTTACGCTTCCGAGAGATAAATTTATCGTTTTTACAGGACCTTCCGGCTCCGGTAAATCATCACTAGCGATCGACACCATCTATGCGGAAGGTCAGAGACGGTATGTGGAGTCTCTTTCTTCTTATGCAAGACAGTTCCTGGGTCTTGCCGAGAAGCCTGATGTCGATTACATCGAAGGGCTTTCTCCGACAATCTGCATTGATCAGAAGACAACATCGAAAAATCCGAGATCCACTGTAGGAACTGTCACTGAGATATACGACTATTTAAGAGTTCTTTACGCAAGAATCGGAAAACCTTTCTGCCCCGATTGCGGAATTCCAATTTCTGCGCGAACTCCTCAGGAGATAATTGATGAAGTAGGCGCTTATGAAGAAGGTACAAGAATAATGATTGTTGCTCCTGTTGTGAGGGGCAGAAAGGGTGAATACAGAGAGCTTTTCCAGAGATTGAAAAAAGACGGATTTGTGCGTGTTAGAGTTGATGGGAATTTATACGGGCTGGAGGAAGAAATAAGACTCAATCGCGACGTCAGACATGATATAGACGTAATAGTTGACAGAATTGTAGTAAAGGAGGGTGCCGGTAGAAGACTTGCAGACAGCATCGAAACTGCACTTCGTCTTACAGACGGACTTGTGGCGGTCGAAAAGGTTGATGTAGGAGGCAACGTAATTTCGAGAAATCTGATGTCAACACATTTTTCATGCATAAGGTGCGGATTTTCTTTTGGCGAGATATCTCCGCGCCTTTTCTCATTTAATAATCCATACGGCGCCTGCCCTTCCTGTAGCGGACTTGGTGTAAAAATGGTTGTTGATGAGGATCTTGTTGTTCCTGATAAAAATCTATCAATAGATGAAGGTGCGCTTGACCCTGTAAACCGAACAACAATGGATTTCTATCCGAAGATGATAAAAGCTGTTGCCGAACATTACGGAATACCTCTGGATGTTCCGTGGAAAGATTTGCCACGCTGGCAGCAGGAAATAATTCTTTATGGTGCTGACGAACCCGTTTTCGTTGAATATATAAGCCTCACCGGAGTCAAGAAATCCTATCATGCACGATGGTATGGAATTATCAACAACCTTGAAAGAAGATACAAAGAAACAGAGAGCGATGCTTCGCGCGAAAAGTTAGAGATGTATATGAGGCCTAAAGTGTGCGATGAGTGCAACGGCGCTCGACTCAATCGCTTTGCGCTTTCGGTAAAAATAGCTGAACTGAACATTGCTGAACTGACAGCACTGGATATTTCAAAGATAATAAAGTGGTTCGATGGGCTTAATTTAACACAAGTCGAGCAAAAAATTGCTGACAGACTGATTAAGGAGATAAAGCGGAGGCTTCAGTTTCTCGTTGATGTTGGCCTTGATTACCTGACTCTCAACAGATCAGCAGCTACATTGTCAGGAGGCGAAGCTCAGAGGATACGGCTTGCCACGCAGATTGGAAGTGGACTGACGGGCGTTATCTATGTACTTGACGAACCGAGCATCGGATTGCATCAGAAAGACAACAGGAAGTTGATTGATACTCTTCTGAGGCTCAGAGACCTCGGGAATACTCTGATTGTGGTAGAGCACGACGAGGAAACGATACTGCATGCGGACTGGATTGTGGACATGGGTCCGGGAGCAGGAGAACACGGTGGGGAAGTTGTCGCTGAAGGGCCGCTGGATGCTATTCTTTCATCTCAGAGTTCTCTGACTGGAAAGTATCTACGCCGCGAACTCACTATCCCTGTGCCCGAAGAACGAAGGAAGCCTTCAGGTAAATCGCTTATAATCAGGGGTGCAAAGGAGCATAATCTGAAATCAGTAGATGTTGAATTTCCCCTGGGATTGCTAATCTGCGTCACAGGCGTTTCAGGGAGTGGTAAAAGCACTCTTATACTCGATGTACTTACAAGAGCGGTCAGGAAACATCTTTACGGTAGCTTTGATGAGCCCGGAAAATACGAATTCATAGAGGGGCTCGAACACATAGATAGAATAATTGAGATAGATCAGTCGCCTATCGGCAGAACTCCAAGATCTAATCCGGCAACCTATGTGAAGGTTTTTGATGATATCAGAAAGATATTTGCTCAGCATGAAGAGTCAAGGATAAGAGGTTATAAGCCGGGAAGATTCAGCTTCAATATGCCTGGTGGAAGGTGCGAGAACTGTAAAGGTGACGGTCAGATAAAGATTGAAATGCATTTTCTTCCGGATGTCTATGTTACCTGTGATGTGTGCAAAGGGAAGAGATATAACCGCGAAACGCTGCAGGTTAAGTTGAAAGGGAAGAGCATTGCTGATGTTCTTGAGATGAGTGTCTCTGAGGCCCTGAAGTTTTTCGAGAATTATCCTCCAGTGTACAGAAAATTAAAAACGCTAAACGATGTGGGTCTTGGTTACATAAAGCTCGGCCAGCCGGCAACAACTCTTTCTGGAGGGGAAGCTCAAAGAGTGAAGCTTGCAGCTGAGTTATGCAAACAATCAACAGGAAAAACGCTTTATGTTCTGGATGAACCCACAACAGGTCTTCACTTCGACGACATAAAGAAGCTCTTGAATGTGCTTCACAGGCTGGTGGATGTGGGTAATACTGTGATTGTAATTGAGCACAACCTTGATGTCGTAAAGACTGCAGACTGGATAATTGATCTTGGACCTGAAGGAGGCGAAAGGGGAGGAGAGATTATATTCTCGGGTCCGCCAGAAAAAATTATCGAATGCGAAAGATCTTATACGGGTCAGTTTTTGAAAAAGTACCTTGAAGAAACTGCCGCAATTACTCGATAAATTTACAGCCATGAGCTATGTTATTGACGAGAGTTTAAAAATAAAAATTGAAAATCTTCCTGATCTGCCTGGTGTCTATATTTTTAAGGATGCGGCTGGAAGAGTAATCTATGTTGGTAAAGCAAAGTCTCTAAGGAAAAGAGTAAATTCACATTTTTCGAGGGTAATCGATGGTAAGCAAGAGCTCATGCTGAGCTCTATTGCTGATATCGATTATATAGTTACGGCAAACGAAATCGAAGCTCTTCTACTTGAGTACAATCTCATAAAGAAAGAAAGGCCTTACTTCAATGTTCTTTACAAGGATGATAAATCATATCCTTATCTTGCAATTACTCTTAGAGATGAATGGCCGAGGCTTCTTCTTACCAGAAACTTAAATATTGAAGGCGCTCGTTATTTTGGTCCATATCCGCGGGTTTCTGCTGCAAGAGAGGTTCTCAACTCGCTGCTCAAGATTTTTCCGCTGCGCACCTGTAAAGGGGAAAAACCAGGAAAGAAGGGTAATACACCCTGTCTAATGTATCATATCAACAAGTGTCCCGCTCCATGCATAGGAAAAGCTGATCACGGCGTATATATTGAAAATGTAACAAGAATCTTAGATTTTCTCACCGGCAGAGACGATAGCCTCGTCGAAGAGTTTGAGAAAAAAATGTTTGAGGCTGCTGGCAATCTGGAGTTTGAGAAAGCAGCAGCCTACAGAGAAAAAATGCTTGCGGCAAGATATGTAATTTCCACCCAGCGGGTGATTGCAGAAAAAGAAATAAATGCTGATATCTTCGGCCTTTATTCGCCTGAATTTGAAGAAGTCATTTATATAAGGATTATTCAGGTCAGAAAAGGGAGAGTAATCGGTACATACGGTTATGCTTTTGAAACCGAAAATGCCTCAGATGCTCTTTTTAGAGCGATGCTACTTTTTTATTCAGGTAGTGAGGTCTTTCCTGAAATAATCGTTTTGCCCGAAGAACTCAGCACAGAAAAGAAGATAGATATTGAAGAGCTTCTTCGTACAAGAAGCACGAAAAAAATCGAAGTACGCTTTCCAAAACGGGGTATATACAGGGAGCTTCTAAAGTTTGCCAGAGAAAATGCAATTCAAGGTTACTACAGGTATCGGTTTCAGGCAAAAAGCGGTCTTGAGAGAACGCAAAACGCCTTTGAAGAGCTGAAAGATAAGCTTGGGTTGAAGCGCATTCCATTGAGGATCGAATGTTATGATATGTCGGGATTCAGAGATGAAAACCCTTCCGGTGTCATGGTTGTCTTTGAAGACGGCAAGCCTTTAAAGAAGGCTTATAGAAGATTTAAAGTCAGCCAGGGAGCCCGTAGCGATTACGAAAAGATGCTTGAAGTTTTAAAAAGGCGTTTTAAGAAGGTAGGGAACGGGAAGGATAGCTCCTTTTCAAAAATCCCTGACCTCATAGTGGTTGACGGAGGAAAAGCCCAGCTTAGTGCTGCAAGAAAAGCTCTTCAGAGCTTTGATGACGATTCGATAATTTCTACTGTCGATATTATTGCTATTGCAAAACCGGACAACATAGTCTATGTACCTGATAAGAAAGAGCCAGTAAGATTACCTGAAGATAGCGAATCGCTTAAAATTTTGATTAGAATTAGAGATGAGGCACACAGATTTGCAGTGGGATATTTCAGAAAGCTCGAAGAGAAGAGGATCAAAGCATCTGTTTTAGACACCATAAAAGGTATTGGACCTTCGAGGAGAAAAAAGCTGATAAATTATTTTGGTTCGGTGGAAAAAATTGCCAAGGCCTCTCTTAAAGAGCTTACTAAGGTTGTTCCTCATGATGTTGCTGTAAGATTAAAGGAAGAGTTGAATAAATGAAAAAAACTATTATCAGATTCGATAAATACCGGTTCGAGGTGGAATACGAAGGCACGACAATCGTTTCAGCTAATTTTTATGCTGAAAAGCCCGGCGATAATCTATCCACTGTTGATTACGGTAATGACAGAATTGCGCAGGAGCTGCAGGAAAAAATTGTAAATTATCTTTCGACAGGGTTTATTGAGTTCTCCGGCTTTTCTCTGGACTTAAGTTTTGCTTCTAAGTTTGAAAAAAAGGTTTACCTGGCTCTGAGAAATATTAAACCGGGCCAGACGATAACATATGGTGAGCTCGCTTATCTTGCAGGTTACCCGCGAGCCGCTCGTGGTGTGGGCCGCGCGATGGCAAAAAACAGGATACAGCTTTTCATTCCCTGACATAGAGTTGTTGCTTCCAGTGGCACTGGAGGATGGTCAGGACCGAAAGGACTGAAAGAGTTTCTGCTCGATATTGAGAAAAAAGCAGTTAAAAAGTAAAATCAATCTGTATGAAATTATTAACTCGCATAGTTCTCAATGCTATATTTTTCCTTCTCCTTTCTGCAGTGATTCCAGGTTACATCAGTGTTGATGGCTTTTCTGCGGCACTGGTAGCATCCTTGCTTTTTGCAATAGTCAACTCTTTGCTGAAACCGCTGTTGGTAATTCTGACTCTTCCGCTAAACATTCTGACCTTTGGTGCTTTCACTTTTGTAATAAATGGTTTTCTCATCTATCTCGTGTCAGTAATTCTCAAACCCAAATTTGGCGTTTCCGGGTTTTTTCATGCTATCATAGTTGCAATACTTCTATCAGCGTTCAATATTCTGCTTAATTTCTGGAATAGTGATGAGTGAAACCGAATCAATAACAACAACCGAAAGTGAAGTTCAACTGATAATCGTAACCGGCATGTCAGGCGCTGGTCGATCTGAAACAATGCATGCACTTGAAGACATCGGCTTTTACTGCGTTGATAATCTCCCGCCGAGATTCATTCTGAATCTTATAGAGCTTATTTCGCTCGATTCCCGAAACATCAAGCAGGTTGCTGCAGCATGCGACATTCGCAGCAAAGAGTTTTTTCCTGAATTGATGAGTGTGGTGCATACTCTGAAGAAGAAAAAAATACCGTACAAGATAATATTTCTTGATGCATCTGATGAAGTTCTCATAAAAAGGTTTAAGAAAAACAGGAGAAAACACCCTCTTTCCGAAACAGGAAAGATTCTTGATGGAGTTACGCGGGAAAGAGAGTTACTGAGAAACGTCAAAGAGATAGCCGATTTTATCATTGACACTTCTAACTTCGAACTCTATCAGCTTAAAGAGCGAATCAAATCTGTAGTGGTAGGAAGCGAAAAACCAACTATTCTGATAACTGTTTCTTCATTCGGTTTTAAGTATGGAATTCCTCTTGATTCCGATGTCGTTTTCGATGTCAGATTTCTTCCAAATCCTTATTATGTCGAAGAATTAAAGAGCTTGAGCGGCCTGGATGAACCCGTAAAAAACTATGTTTTGAAAAACAAAGATGCCAGAGTTTTTATCGAAAAGGTGGCAGATATATTAGACTTTTTAATTCCGCATTATGAGAAAGAAGGCAAGACGCATCTTGCGATTTCCATAGGCTGCACAGGAGGGCGACACCGTTCTGTTGTTATCGCCGAAACAGTTGCTGAAAAACTCAGACAGAAGAATCAAAATGTTACGGTGAATCATCGTGATATCAACAAAGAAGCTTAACCTGGTTTGCATAGGCGGCGGAACCGGATTGCCTGTCGTTTTGAAGGCAATTGAGAAGCTCGGGAAAAGAACCGCCATTGTGAATATGGTGGATGATGGGAGAAGTACAGGAATATTGCGCAGAAGATATAATCTACCCTCAGTGGGGGATTTAAGAAATTCTCTCGTTGCTCTCGCAAAAGACAAAGAAGTGGCAAGAATTCTGAATTACAGATTTGAGTACGGTCCTTTAGCACCGCATACAGCGGGAAATATTATGATGGCTGCGGATTTGCTATCGAGAAATGACGGGCCAGAAGCCTTGAGAGAGAGCATAAAGTTTCTATCTCGCCTGCTAAAAGTAGATGGCAGAGTGCTGCCAGTAGCGGATGAACCCTTGGATCTCGTGGGCGAAACGAAGAAGGGTAATATCGTGAGAGGTCAGATTAAAGTCAGTCATACACGAGGAATCAAAAGGATCTGGGTTGAACCCGAAGTAAACGTCTCAGCCGATGTTATCAGATCTCTTGAAGAGGCTGATTTTATAATTATTTCACCTGGAAGTCTTTATTCAAGTATCATTGCAACTCTGATTTCAGGAAAATTATTTCAGCATGTTTTTTCAAGCAAGGCGAAAAAAATATTTATAATGAACATAATGAACGAAAGGAACGAAACTTACAGGTATAAATCAAGTGATTATCTGAGAGCTCTTGAGCTTCACTTCGGAAATTTTCGCTTCGATTACATAATATGTGCTCTTATGCTTCCCAATTTCGCAAATCTGAAAAAGTTTGTAAAATTGCAGCCTGAATTTGTTTATAAATACACGGACAATCTAATAATCGAAGATGTTGCAAATACAGAAAACCCTAAAATACACGATGTAAGAAAACTGAGAAAGGTAATAAAAGATATAATCAGGACTGAGCTGAATTGAGTTTCACAATTGAAGTTTTAGAAGAAATATCAAGAGAAATTGTTGACGATTCAGAATGCCTTTTATCTGAATTTGCAGGTTTTTCGATTGTCGGAGGTTTTCTCAGGTTCAGTTCTCAGGGGCCTGAGTTTGTTGTTCGGGCTACAAGACCTGTATCAATAAGAAGGATCATAAAAGTTGCCAGAACACTCTTTGATTTTGAAATAGGTCCAATAATTTACTCTGAAAGTGCTATCGAGAAATGGTATGAAGTAAGTTTTCGTGACAGCAAGCTCATTGAGAAGCTCTCTTCGGCAGGTTTTTCTTCTGAAGGTCTGTTTTTTTCATTCAAACCTTTTTTTGAGAAAGTAAAGAAAAATCAGAAATGTTTAAACTCTTTTCTGCGGGGCCTTTTTTTTGCCGTTGGCTATCTACAAAGCCCCAAGAAAGGAAGAGACTTAGAAATTCAGCTTCAGAATAACAGCCTTCTTACAGAAGTTGAAGGTGTTCTGAAAAAAGCAGGCTTCAGACCAGGCAAGAGACAGAGAAAGCACCGTTATTATCTCTATATTCGGAACTATGAAGACATAAAAGATTTCCTTAGAAGAATTGGAGCTGTACAAGCAAGCCTTAAGTTCGAGGAAGAACAGGTTTACAGAGATATGCGGAATATGGTAAATAGGCAGGTTAATTTTGAGAAGGCGAATGTATCAAGAACTGTCAATTCATCTCTCAGGCAGATTGAAGCTGTGATTACGATTGATAAACATATCGGTATAAACAATTTATCTCCCGCTTTGAGAGAAGCAGCCGAGCTCAGACTTAAATATCCTGACGCCTCTCTCAGTGAGCTGGTAAAAATTTCTGGAGGAAAAATTACTAAATCCGGTTTAAGCAATAGATTCAAGAGACTGGAGGCACTTTCAACTAAGATAACAAAATTAGGACAGAAGGAGGTAGGGAAGGATGCTTAGGGTTGGCATCAACGGCTTCGGGAGAATTGGCAGGCTTTTTATGCGTGCTGCACTGAAAAGAGATGATGTTGAAGTAGTAGCTGTAAACGATCTTACTTCTCCAGAGGTGCTTGCTCATCTTTTTAAGTATGATTCTGTTCATGGAGTATATTCCGGTGAAGTTTCTGCTGGAGAAAACTCTCTGTTTATCGACGGAAGGCAGGTTAGGGTTTTTTCTTCACCTGATCCGGCTCAAATTCCGTGGGATGAAGTTGAAGCTTCAGTGGTAGTTGAAAGCACAGGAAGATTCACGGACGGCGAGAAGGCAAAGGCTCATTTAAAGGGCTCTGTAAAGAAAATTGTGATTTCAGCTCCGGCAAAAAATGTTGATGCGACAGTGGTAATGGGTGTAAACCACGAGGTTATCGACGGTAATTCGACTGTAATTTCTAATGCTTCATGCACAACAAACTGCCTGGCACCGATGATTCTTGTCCTTCAGAAGAATTTTGGAGTAATTGAAGGATTCATGACAACAGTTCATGCATACACGAACGATCAGCGAATTCTGGATGCTCCGCATAAAGATTTGAGAAGAGCAAGAGCTGCAGCTTATTCGATTATTCCGACATCCACAGGTGCCGCAAAAGCCATCGGACTTGTTCTTCCAGAACTGAAGGGCAAGCTTGATGGGGTGGCTTTGAGAGTGCCTGTTATCGATGGTTCGATTGTCGATCTGAACGTAAGGCTTGAGAAAGATGTTTCTATTGAAGAGATAAATGCAGCATTTAAAGAAGCTTCAGAAACTTATCTTCAAGGCATACTTCAGTACACAGAAGACCCGATTGTCTCTGCAGATGTTGTTGGAAACCCGCACTCCTGCATATTTGACGCACCTTCCACGATGAAAATAGGCAATTTTTACAAGATTTTTGGCTGGTATGACAATGAATGGGGTTACTCTAACAGGCTTGTTGATCTGGTATCTTACCTGGAAAAATACCTTTAGGCAGGTGATAACGTGCGCACTTTCCAGAAGCTAACAGTTAGAGATTATGATGTAGCAAATAAAAGGGTTCTTGTAAGAGTTGACTATAACGTTCCCTTAAACGAAAAAGGTGAAGTTGAGGATGATACGCGAATTCTTGCCACTCTTCCAACCCTCAGATATCTGATAGACCGGGGCGCAAAATTAATACTCGTTACTCATCTCGGTAGACCTAAGGGATATGATCCGAGATTAAGAGTTGACCCACTGGCAGAAGCGCTTGCGCGCTATCTTGGAAGACCGGTCAGAAAACTTGATAGGACCATCGGCGAAGAAGTGCGGGCGTTTATCGAGATTATGAAGCCAGGGGACGTCGTTTTTCTTGAGAATATAAGATTTCATAAAGAAGAAAAGGAAAATGATCCTCAGTTTGCACGCGAGCTTGCATCACTTGCTGATGTTTATGTAAATGACGCTTTTGGAACAGCTCACAGAGCACATGCGTCAGTTGTTGGAGTTCCAAAATATCTGCCTGCCCTGGCAGGATTGTTGCTTGAACGTGAAGTCATACACCTTTCAAAGTTGCTGGATTCACCAAGAAGACCGTTTCATGCTGTTCTTGGCGGTAACAAAATCTCAGATAAGCTCGGTGTCATTAAGAGGTTTTTAGAGCTTGTTGACTGCCTTTATCTCGGTGGTGGAATGTGCTTCACCTTTCTGAAAGCGATGGGTTACAATGTCGGACAATCAATAGTCTGGGATGAGTATCTGGACGAAGCGATTTAAATCCTTGAAGAAGTAAAGAATGGAAATGCCAATTGCAAATTATTTATCCCGAAAGACGTAGTTCTGGCACCAGAAATTACAGATAGCGCACCTGTAAAGATTACTACTGTTGAAAATTTCTACGATGACTGGAAGGGACTGGATATAGGGCCGCAAACAATTGAGTTTTATACGAAGAAACTTGAGGAAGCAGGGACTATATTCTGGAACGGTCCTATGGGTGTTTTTGAAATTCCGCGTTTTGCTGAGGGCACTCTGGCTATCTGCAGAACAATGGCATATTCACCGGCAAGAACAATAGTAGGCGGCGGAGATTCTGATGCCGCATTGAGGAAGTTTGGGTTTACAGGACTTATGTCTTTTGTATCTACTGGCGGTGGAGCGAGCTTGAAATTCCTCGAGGGCGAACCACTTCCTGGAATAGAAGCTCTCTGGGAGAGGGGATAAGCAATGACAAGCAGGCGAACACTAATTGTTGCTGGGAATTGGAAAATGAACATGACATGCGCAGAAACTGTAAATTACCTTTCGAAGCTGCTGTACAGCCTTGAAATACTAAACAATTTACCCGAGGTTATTATCTTTCCTCCCTTTACTGCTATAAGAAGCGCACATACCTTTCTTTCAAGCGAGAAAAACGGTTCGATTATAAAAATTGGCGCTCAGAATATGCACTGGGAAGAAAAAGGTGCTTTTACTGGAGAGATATCACCTTTGATGCTCAAGGAGCTAGGCATCACTCATGTTATCTTAGGGCATTCTGAGAGAAGGCATATTTTCGGTGAAACTGATGAAGTAATAATTAGAAAAATTGATTCAGCTATAAGGCACGAGATTACGCCCGTTATTTGTGTCGGTGAAACGTTAGAGGAGCGCGAGGAAGGAAAAACCGAAGGTGTACTTGAAAGGCAGCTACTTGAGGCGCTTAGATTTATGAAGGGCCTCGATTACCGGGATTTTATAATTGCTTATGAACCTGTCTGGGCGATAGGAACCGGTGTTTCTGCTTCCCCAGAGCAGGCAGAGGATGCATGCAGATTTATACGGGCGCTGGTCGGAAGCGTTTTTGATCCTGAATTTGCAAAAAATGTAAGAATTCTCTATGGAGGAAGTGTTTCTCCTGAGAACTTCAGAGAATTCATAATCGAACCGGATATTGACGGAGGGCTCGTTGGGACCGCTTCTTTATCACCGGAAAAATTTTTCAAACTTATCAGAATTGCGGTGGCAAATGGAGAACAGTAAAAACCAGTTATTGATACCAAAACCCTTCGTACTGGTAGTTCTTGATGGCTGGGGCGAAGGACCTCCTGAACCCTCAAATGCAATCTGGGTTGCAAAAACTCCTGTTATGGACAGCCTGAAAGAAAAATACCCATACACACAGCTTGATGCAAGCGGACTTGCTGTGGGACTTCCAGAGGGACAGATGGGAAACTCTGAGGTGGGCCACCTCAATTTAGGAGCTGGAAGAATTGTTTATCAGGATTTTACCCGCATCAGTATTTCAATCAGAGACGGCAGTTTTTTTAAGAATCCGGTGATTCTTGAAGCGTTTAAAAGGGCTGAACAGAGTGGAGGCAATCTTCACCTTATGGGTCTTGTATCAGACGGAGGCGTTCACAGCCACATTGAACATCTTTTTGCCTTCATCGATCTTGCCAGAGAAAGACAGTTTTCCCGGCTTTTTATTCACGCTTTTCTCGATGGTAGAGACACGCCTCCAAAGAGTGCAGATCTTTATATGAGACAGCTTCAGGATAAGATTGATAAAGAAAGCACAGGCAGAATTGCAACAGTTAGCGGTCGATATTATGCGATGGATCGCGACAGAAGATGGGAAAGAACCAGGAAGGCATTTGAAGCAATAGTCAGGGCAGAAGGCATTAAAGCAGAATCAGGCTTAGATGCGGTTCTTGCAGCTTACAATCGCGGAGAGACTGATGAGTTCGTCACACCGACCGTAATTGAAGGATATGATGGCATACAAAAAGGGGATTCTGTTATCTTCTTTAATTTCAGACCCGATAGAGCAAGACAGATAACAAGAGCGCTGACTCAGAAAGATTTTCAGGAGTTTTATAGAGATGGGTTTGACCCCGAAAGCATCTTTTTCGTTTGTATGACTGAATACGACCGCACCTTCAACCTTCCAATTGCGTATCCCCCTGAAAAGTTAACCAATATTCTTGCCGATGTCTTTGAAGAGCACGGAAAACGACAGCTCAGAATAGCAGAGACTGAAAAATATGCCCATGTTACGTTTTTCTTTAACGGCGGAGAGGAAAGGCCAAGAGAAGGCGAGGACAGGGTACTCATTCCTTCTCCAAAAGTAGCAACCTATGATCTTAAACCTGAGATGAGTGCTTATGAAGTTACAGAAACTTGCATTGAAAAGTTATATACAAATGATTATGATTTTGTTTTAATAAATTATGCAAATCCTGATATGGTCGGACATACAGGCGTTTTTGAAGCCGCTGTTAAGGCTGTAGAAGTGGTTGACGAGTGCGTTGGAAGAATAGTTGAAGCGACAATAAAAATGGGCGGAGAACTGATCGTAACTGCTGACCACGGTAATGCAGATATGATGATTGCTGAAGGTGGAGGCTATCAAACTGCGCATACCACTTCAAAAGTGCCATTCATCTATGTTTCTGAGTTGAGAACCCCGGTTCTCAGGGATTCAGGTATACTGGCTGATGTGGCTCCAACAATTCTGCATGCTATGAACCTGCCGGTGCCTGAAGAAATGACAGGAAAATCAATTGTTATTGATTATTTGCCAGTTAGTAAGAAAATAGAAAAAGGAGGTAAGTAATGATTTATTTTGTTCTTGCAATTCATATTCTTCTTTCCATTGGCATTGTTGTGGCAATCTTACTGCACAATCCTCAGGGTTCTGGACTCAGCGGTGAGATTGCAAGCGGTATAAGTTACCAAGGTAGAACTCTTCTTGAAAGGTATCTTGACAGGATTACAATCGGTCTTGTTCTCGGTTTTGTCGTAACAACTGCACTGCTTCTTGTGCTGTTCAGATAAGAAAGTAATATGCACAGAAAGGAGGTGAAAAAGGAAGGATGAAAGCTGCTTTAACAAAAAATCGAGGAGGTGTTCCTGTGAGAAGAAAGTGGTATTACATTGCGCTTGTTCTCACCCTCGCTCTTTCAGTGGCGCTTTTTGCTGGATGCGCTAAGAAAGAGGAGACGAAAGAAACAGAAAAGCCTAAGGCCGAAGAGCCGGTAAAAGGCGGAACATATAATCACCCGCTCTATGCAGATCCTGTATCTCTCGATCCTGCTCACCTGCAGGAATCTGAAGGTTTCAGAGTTGGAGAGATGATTTACGAAGGACTCGTGAAGTACGACTACAAGACTCTTGAAGCAAAACCTGCTCTTGCAGAAAGCTGGGAAGTTAATGATGACGCTACAGTCTTTACATTCAAGATTCGTAAGGGCGTTAAGTATCACAACGGACAGGAAGTAAAGGCCGCAGACTTCAAGAAAGCATGGGAACGCGCCTGTGCAAAAGATACCGCATCTGAGGTCTCTTACATCCTCGCCCCAATTAAAGGTTTCGATGAAATGCAGGCAGGAAAGGCAAGCGAGCTTTCAGGAGTGAAAGTTGTCGATGATTACACCCTTGAAGTTACCCTCAAGTATCCTTTCGCAGAATTTGTAAGCACCCTTGGTCATCTTGTTGCTTCTGCATATCCTGTAGATGTTGCTGACAAGGCAGTTAAAGAAAAGAAAGTTTGGGAAGAGGGACTTGTTGGAACAGGTCCATTCAAGTTTGTTTCCTGGAAACATAATCAGGAAGTTGTAATCGAGAGAAACCCTGACTACTGGGGCGATGAACCTTATCTTGACAAGGTAGTTTTCCGTGTATTCGAAGATGAAAACACCGCATTTCTTGAGTTTAAGAGCGGAAAGCTTCATGATGTTGCAATCCCAACAGGCCAGTACAAAGCAACAAAAGCTGACCCAACTTACGGGCCGATGGTTATAACCGGTCCCGAGCTTGCTCTCTATTACTACGGTTTCAACGTGCAAAAAGGAGTTTTTGCTAACGACAAGAACCTGAGACTTGCTATTGAGTATGCAACGGACAGAGAAGCAGTTGTAAATACAGTCATGGAAGGACTTCCAACAGTTGCCACAGGAATCGTTCCAAAAGGCGTTCCTGGTTATGTTGAAGGTCAGATGGAATACAAGTATGACAAGGAAAAAGCAAAAGAATACTGGGAGAAATCCAGCAAGCCGAAAGAGATTACTCTCTGGTATAACACAAGTGAAGGTCACCAGAAGATTGCTGAAGCTCTCCAGGCTGGCTACAAGGAAGCTGGTATCAATGTCAAGCTGACAAACCTCGAATGGGGCACATATCTTGATAAACTTGCCAAAGGCGAAGCTGAGTTCTGGCGTCTCGGCTGGATCGCTGACTATCCATCCATGGATAACTTCCTTTATCCGCTCTTCCACTCAAGCGAGAAGGGCAACAACAACTTCTCTTTCTATGACAATAAAGAAGTAGACAAGCTTCTTGAAGACGCAAGAAAAGAAACTGACGAGAACAAGAGATTTGAACTCTACAGACAGGCAGAAAAGAAAATACTTGAAGACGCTCCAATCGTTCCGATCTACTTCTACTCGTTTGCTCGTGTTGTTCAGCCTGAAGTCAAGGATTACACAATCTCAGCTATGGGATTTGTAAACTTTGATCAGATCTGGCTTGCAAAGAAATAGGTAAGTTTTGATATCCGACCTGCCTGTCGAGGGCAGGTCGGATATTTTTTTCTTTACATTTTGTATAATTTCTTTAAAATCTTGTATGTTTGAATTTCTTAAAAGGGTGAGGTCCTCTGGTTAGATTTATTATTAAAAGGATAGGACAGCTGATACCAGTTCTCATCGGAATCACTTTCATTACCTTCATGCTTCTCTACCTCGTTCCCGGAGATCCTGCTCGCATGATTGCAGGTAAAAATGCTTCACCCGAAGTTCTCCAAAATATAAGACATCAACTTGGGCTCGATCTCCCCTGGTATCAACAGTACATTAACTATCTATGGAAAGTCATAAATTTAGATTTTGGTGAAAGCTATAGATTTAAAAGGCCTGTAATCGAAATAATTATGGAGGCTGCACCAAAAACAGCTCAGCTGGCAATATTTGCAGTTCTTATAGAATCTATTCTTGGAATTATTGCCGGAGTAATTTCAGCGGTTAAGAAATACTCTTTTATTGATACGTTGATTACTGTTTCAGCGCTGGCTGCATCTGCAGTTCCTATCTACTGGTTAGGTATGCTTCTTCAGTACTGGTTCGGTCTAAAACTCGGGCTGCTACCTATCTCTGGATATGGTTCATTCGCGCATCTGATCCTGCCTTCAGTAGCTCTGGCAACTGCTTCTACAGCTCTCGTTGCGCTGATGACCAGATCAAGCTTTCTCGAGGTAAACTCGATGGACTATGTAATGACTGCCCATGCAAAAGGCTTACCAAAATGGCGTGTAGTATTTGTACATGTCCTTAGAAACGCAATGATTCCGGTTGTAACAGTTATAGGCCTCGATTTAGCAAGCCTCATGGGAGGAGCGGTTCTTACAGAGACAGTCTTCTCCTGGCCTGGAATTGGCAGAACTATTTATCAGGCAATCCTTATGAGAGATGCTCCTGTGGTTCTTGGAGGAACTCTTTTCCTTGCTATAGTTTTTGTAATTGTTAACTTCATAGTCGATCTTCTTTATGCAGCACTCGACCCAAGAATAAGGCTGGAGGCTTAGGGCTTTGAGTCAGAGAGAACTTGAATTACTCGAAGATATGGATAAAGCTGAATTAAAAGCGGCTATATCTCCGAACCGTCAGATTTTTAACAGATTTAAAAAGAATAAGATGGGCATCGCCGGACTTATTATTGTCCTCACATTGATTTTAATAGCCCTACTTGCCCCCGTGATTACTCCTTACGATCCTATAAAAGTGAATTTTAAAGAATCTTTGAGCGCTCCTTCTGTCAAGCACCCTCTCGGGACCGATCTGCTTGGTCGAGATATTCTTTCAAGAATTTTATACGGTTCTAGAGTAAGTCTTGAGGTGGGGATAATAGCTGTTGCCATATCTGTATTGATTGGCGTTACCTTCGGTATAATCTCAGGTTTCTTTGGAGGCTGGGTAGACGTCATCATCATGCGTCTTGTTGATATTACCTATTCTTTCCCATTTCTGCTTTTTGCAATTGCAATCATGACAATTCTCGGCCCTGGAATGATAAACGTGTTTATTGCCATCGGAATAATCAACTGGGCATGGTTTGCTCGCGTAACCAGAGGTTCTGTGCTTGCTGCCAGACAGCAGGAATATGTGCTGGCTGCAATAGCGATGGGTGCCTCACCATTGCGAATAATGTTTAAGCACATTCTTCCAAATGTAATAGCTCCTGTAATCGTGGGAACAGCACTGAACTCAGGTTATGCAATTCTTGCTGAGGCAGCCCTCTCTTTCCTTGGTATTGGTGTTCAACCACCTTATCCAAGCTGGGGGCTCATGCTTTCTGACGCAAGAAATTATGTGACAACTGCTCCGTGGATGACAATCTATCCTGGACTTGCTATTGCTCTTACTGTTCTTGGCTTTATTCTTCTTGGAAATGGGCTTAGAGATGCTATAGATCCGAGGTTGAAGGTATAATGACACTTCTCAAAGTCGAAAATCTGACAACAAAATTTTTCACAGAGGAGGGCGTCGTTAACGCAGTAAACGGTGTATCTTTCGATCTCGAACGAGGAAAGATACTTGGTATCGTTGGTGAATCAGGATCCGGAAAATCAGTTATGTCTCTATCGATATTAAGATTGATACCTTTCCCCGGGCGAATTACTGATGGCCGAATTTTCTTCGATGGCGAGGATATTACTGATGCAAGCGAAGAAAGAATGAGGAGTATTCGTGGAAATCGCATCTCTATGATAT
>FWPV01005266.1_pt1 | contig 26143 bp, 19 predicted proteins | sample 2228371 | NCBI WGS metagenome assembly FWPV01 (sample SAMEA103939776, study PRJEB20133) | metagenome
GAAAGATTTTTGAGCCTTCCTACTATGCCTTTAATAATGTTTATCGCATAAGGTTCGTCCTTAAATCTTTCCTCGCACCATGATAAGAATTCAGGTGTGTTAAGGAGGGAAGCATCTGCCGCCACAAGGTTGACTTTTGAAGGCAATTCATAATTTTTGAGTCCTGTTTTATTCTGACTTCTGGCTTCTGGATTCTGGATACTGACTTCTGAATTCTGGCTACTGTCTACTTTTCTCTGATACTCTCTCATCCTTAGATATAGGACAAGGTAGGAGAGTTGCACGGAGCGCAGATCTATGTCTATCCCGTGAAGGTTGGATTCAAGTATCGTTGTTGCAATCTTTTCGGGTGGGACTAAATCTTCTATAGGAAATGGACAATTATTGGTAGGTCGGACGTCCCCGTCCGACATTTCCTCTCCTGAAGACCCTCTACCAAACCATGGCCATTTTTCAGGCGAATCTATTAACCCTTTACGTAACGGGTTTTCATAAATGTAATTTACCTTTTCAGCGTATTCTTTTTCATCCCTGATTATCCTGTCATAGGATTCATCAAGCCAAACATGGCCTGTTCTTTTTAGGATTTTATTAATTTCATGGGCAGTATAACTTTTGATGTCCTTTAAGATTTTAAATAAAGCCATTGTCGGGCGAGACGACCGACCTACCAATTCAATCGGTTGGATTATGATGTGGAAATGATCTGGCATAACCGTATATTCATACAGAAAGTATCTTTCTTTATCGTAATAATGAAATGCATTTACGATAAGAGGAGCAATATTTCCTTGAGTAAGGTCAATATCATCCTTGTTCTTTAATGTGACTGTAATAAAATATATTGCTCCTGGTAATTCCCAATGAGGTAGATGTCTCTTACGAATAGAGAATTCGGAAATGTTTTCTTTTGAGGCATTGTCGGGCGAGACGACCGACCTACCACCATATATTTTCCACTCTTCTTCATACATTTGAACGAGTAAATCAAAGGCAACCAATAGAAAATGTCCACTACCGCAGGCAGGATCAAGGAAGGTTAAAGATTTGACTGGTCTGGGTTCACGAGGCTTCAAATCCTGGTCTTTTACAAAATATGGCCAGTTTTCGCAAAGTTTCGAATCAGGGTGCATCTCCATCCAGATAGCACCAAGAGAGTTCTGGACAAGATAATCCACCATATAACGCTCTGTATAAAGCGATGTTGCAGGAATAATATCATCGCCTTCAATCTTCTTCTTTTTTATCCGAACCTCTTCAAACACCCTGTCCTTCTCCTCTGTCTGGAAATATTGATAGACCCATCCAATGAGTTCAGGCTCCTTAAAAGCATCTTCAGGTATGTCTTCATTTAAGGCACGAATACACTCCTTAAGGGCCTGAATTGATGGCATTATGATGGAATATTCGTCATCCGGGTCAAATAGAATTCTGATATCATCTTGAAGTTCACAAAATACCGCTCTCAAAAATGCCTTAAGGCTTTCAGTATCCTCTGAATCAAATTGCACTCCCGGATTTTCTTTTAAAAACCTGTGGTGGCGAAGACTCCTTCCCGCATATTCATCTCTTATCTTTATACATTCATCTATAAGACCTCGAACTTCCATTGAACGTAAGGCGATGAGTCGGTTTAGGTATGTGAATGCTACCTCACGGCAATAGCGCTCGACTCCTGCTTTTTGGTCACCATTAACCGCATGAATTTCTCGATCAATAATTGCCTCAAGCCGCTCTCTGCGCTTCTTGCCGGTCTCATCGAGAAGAAGAAGTTTCTCAAGCGGAACCCTTCGCCCATCAGGAAATATCCCGTATTGCCTTAAAACAGAAGGAATATCTTCTTTCTCAAGAAGTTTTCTTAATGCAAGGATTGTCTTTTTAACTGCTCTTTTTGTGGTTTCGTCCATGATTTTAATCTAACTCTACTTCTTGATTGTCTTTTAGGGCTTCCTTAACTGCCTTATCAATGCCAGTTAATGTCTTGCTGAGATCACCCTCATCTCTAATGACTTTGGGCACATCTGGTAGTTCCCTTATTCGAATTCTTTTCCTCGGTTTTACCTCAGGTGGTCTCTTACCTTTTTTCTTAATTGCCAAGGATTCAATCTCCTGGCGGATTCGGTCCTCAATAGCTTCGATCTCCGAAACCCCTGTCCAGAGAGTCTGGATTGTAACCTCTTCATTTGCTAACTCGAAGTAAGCCTTGTCTAATATCTCTTTTTTATTCTGAATTGGAGTTAAGCACTCTTTAATCTCTCCCTCAGAAAGTCCTTCCTGCTTTCCAAAAGACGAAAGCCTTTCGATCGCCTTGGTGATAGCTTCGATGCATTTTCCCTTAAGATCCTCAAATGTTTTCTGAAGTTCAGGTATTGCCTGCAAGAGAAGAGACACAGCCTCTGAGAATCTTTCAAGCAGATTCTTTTCTGCCCATCTTTTTTCAATGAAATCGGTCCCTTCAATCGTATTTGGCATCTCATCCTTGCTAACCCGATCCCTCAAGAAACGCCCCAGTGGAAGGAATCTAACCATTTCATTAAATTTTTTTCTGTCGGGAGAATCGTAAAACTTTGACAGATTCTTTATGATTGTTACGCTCTTGCGGACCTCTTCCAGGTCTTCAAGGAATTTCTTGACTATGGTATTTGGCCGTTTGATGCTGGTAACTTCATTTAGCGTATCCGGGGCTTTGATGAAGTTATCGCTCACTGGAAATTGTGCCCCCTCAACCCATGCCTTAAGGTGGCGATGATCATCGAGCAATTCGTTTACCCTCTTTTCGAGGATTTCAGCAATAGAGCTTGGTGTCTCATGGGGTTTAACGCCAAAAATTATTTCTGCTTCTTCCCTTGCTTTCTGAAGTTCGGCAGGTGATGGTGGTGTTTCCGCCTCAAGGATTAGTTCTGCACGATTAAACCTTCTGCTATCTATAAATACCTTTCGCGCCTCCTCTACCCTGAAATCTCTATAAGTGTTGTTTTCATATTTTACTGCAAGAAGATTGGAGCGAAATATTGCAGTAGCTATTACTCTTATAAGATTTTGGTCCCATCCGTAGGGTATGCCAGTAAACTTGGTACAAAGTGCATCACCATTGATTCGTTCCCCTTTTGGTGTCGCTTTATCAAGATAATCGTAGATATCCGAAACCGCTGGAGTTGTCAGCTTTAAATTCCCTTGATTATCAAAAAGGCTAAGACCTGGTGGCTGACTCGAAGATTCCCCTATGGATTTAAGTTTTGGAGATGGTTCCGTAAGTATGTCTTCAATGGTCTTTCGTTCATTGACGATCTTATATTTTGCTCTATTAAATTGGGTATAAACCCTTGGAATAATGCTTGACATTTCCCTATTGAAAATTGCGTTCAGATGATCGCTTCCTGCAGCGATGGAATGAGCTGTGCCCTGAAAAACGATGTGTCCTTCACGTAGGCAACGGCGGATTTCTTCCTCGATTTGAGGTTTGATGTGGGTTTCGAGCTCATCAAGATAACGGCGTGCCCTTTTTCTTCGGTCTATAGATTGCGTCGTATCCGACTCGATTGGCCTCATTGCGTTTTCTGTTCCAATCAGGATTGTAAGAAGGCCTTCAATCTTGGAAGACTTGTTGGATAGCCAATAGACTGTATTAGGCTCAGAAAGAGACTTTTCCTCCAGATCATCAATAGAGGTGTCATTGAGAGTTGCCGATAGACAAGAAAAAATCCTTAATTCAAGGTTGCCCTTACTGTGAATGACCTGCCCGGCTGTATAATCTCCTTGTTCATTAAAGCGGCCGTCACAAATAACCCGTATGTCAAATTGAAACTTATCTTCATATTGAACTACCCCGATCGGTAAAACATGAGAGGTGAGAAATTGATCTTTTAGCTTCTCCCTGCGATGGACTGTCTTGACCTCGGCCTTTTTCTGTGCAATTAACTCAGCGTCATCTCGCTCCTCTCCAGATATGTATTTGTAGAGGCCTCCTGATTCGACGACATAGGCTGCTTTCTGGAGCTGCTCAAGCCCTTTGATAATCTGAGATTCCAGTGCCTTAAGGTCGGTATCTATATGGTCTGCCATCAGGAGTGCCAGGTTTCGAGGTGAAGTAGGAATGTAATCAAGCTGTTGGATGAGAAATAAAGTCTGAAGTATGCGTTTCAAAGGAAATTCTTGTTTGGGAATTCTTTGGTCTACACTGTTTATCTCGGAGCGGACCTGGTGAGGAATTTCCACATCCTGGAGTTCAGAATAGATTTGATCAAAAGGTACGATTTTCCCTGTTTCTGCCTTTTTATATCCATTCTCCTCTCGTGCAAGAACACCTTGAGTGATTCCTAATAAACTTCTGGTGGCACCTGCCAGAACGTCTGAACGCCCCCCAGCCGTTCGGATTGAATGAAGGATTTCGGGTGCTAATATCAATTGATAAGGACGAAAAGGATAACAGGAGATGAATCTTTCCTCATTCAGATCCGGGAAAGCGCGGCTTGTTTTTGAAAGACCTCCAATTTCAGAAATTGCACCAGGCTTTTGCTGATAGAGCTTTTTTAGCTCTGTTTCTCCTTTCGCAGATTTCTTAAAAAGCCTTTCTTCAAGTACCACTTCAATGTTTTCAGCGGTTAGGGTATATTGCTTTTTGAATCTTCCCTCAAGCCATTTGAAGTCCACCTGAAATTCACGGGCATTATCCACTAAATCCTTGAGCGAATCGTGTCCCGTAGCAAATATCCATATGCGGCCTTTCCCCACTTTTGCAAATTCTTCAGTGAGTGTTCCTACGTCGTGAAGCTTTTTTCCGCTATCGGCAATGAACTGCCCAAGTTCATCTACAATAAAGAGGATTCGGTGCGTTTTGCCCTTATCCTTTTTATCCAACTCTGAGATGTATTCCTCAACCCTTTCGGCAAAATTGTGAAACGTTACGAGAGGCTGTTTTCCTTCAAAAGCCTTCTGGGCATCTTCGGTTGAAGAATAAGAGCGTGGTAATGTCTCTACGAGAGCTGAAAATATTTCGAGGCGGTAAAGGTCCCAATAGTCAGGCCTTCTGAGGGTTTCCCACTCTTCGCCAGTTTTCTTTTTCACATTAGACTTGAAAACATCATATCTACCCGACCTCACAAGAGTTTGTTCTATAAACGCAATTCGAATATCCTCACTAAACCCCAGATGTCTGAAGAACACTCGATAGAAAATCCTGCAGATATTGTCTTCGGCTGCTTGATTGGCTTCGGAATTTATATGAAAAGGGATCACTTCAGTAACTATGTTGTTGCGTATTTCGAAAAGAAGCCTCTCAATTTCTTTAGGGCGTTTACAGGTTTGGATCCGGGGTATAAATCGATCAATAGCATTTTGGCCCACAACTTTTGGATTTGCTAATAAAAGCCCTACAATTTTGGCAAGATGTGATTTTCCAGCTCCAACGAATCCATATAACCAGACACCGATATGGTCGGTCTCCTTCAGACGGGTTTCAGCATAATGATTTAATAAATCTTCAAGATAGCGCTCGATTACCTCTGTTACCACATAGCTATCGAGTTCCTCACGGAGTTGCTCTTCGTTCCGGTCTGCTACCTTAATGACAGGATTGATATCTCGGCTGATGTCAGACTTAAAAATTTCACCAATTTTCATCCCGTTAGGCCTCCTTAAATGTAATGCCCTCTGTATTTCTGTGTCTTTTCTTTGCCCATAAATAAATAATGGTTACCTTCGATTTCGATGGCAGGGATAAAGAAAACCGTTGTCGTCTTGAGAACGTTAACCAATCTTTCCTGAAGGCTGTGTATGTTGACATGGGGATAAAATCCTCCCCCCCTGCGAATAAATAACACTGACTTACCTTTTGCTCCCTTACCTAATTCACTTAGACGCTTGATAAAAAGATCTACCGCAATATTTGATCGTAACTGCTTAGAGTCCTGACGTTCAGCATCAAATGCATCTTTAGCTTTTCCTTTGGAATCAAGAAATTCAAAAAGTAATGGTCCTGGTTCGAAATACTGAATCTTCCATCCATTTGACTCCAACTTTTTCCCCAATGTGTCGATACGGCGGCGTACTGGGATCTCTTCTTCTGGGGGGTAAAGCAAGATTATGAAAGGGACACCCGTTCTGGCTTGTGCCTGTTCGAACCCATTGGATAACAAGAGGTTTTCAAGTTCAGTGAATTTATTGTCCAATGTTTGCGATGTACTCAAGGATTGACCTCCATGGTAGCTCTATAGATATAATGTTACCTGCCTTTTGAAACTTAATTCTCCTATTCTTCTGTGCTTCAAGCAATTTGGACTCGACTTCCTGTTGGGATAACAAAAAAAGTTTGAAATCGTCATTGCCGAGTATAGCCTTTGGGGATCTTCCGCAGTCTCTTAGATATGTGACAAAGTATAAGAACAAATCCTCTTCTACCGTTGGTCTGTGAATCCTTTTCTGATTCTTGCCTTCAAGGATGCCAAAATCCCGCATAGCCGAAAGGTAATGCCTCACTAATGATAGACGTGTTTGAGGTGACCATTTATTAATTTCTGGATGAACCTTCTTTTTTGATTCCAAGAATTCATGGATATTGCGTGGTGAAATGTTCGTTAGTCCCCGCCGGTACAAATCATAAATCAGTTCAGTAGTTGTCTCGTAAGAAAAAAGGTCTGAAAGAGCAAAATGATAATAAAGAACTCCCTGCTTTATTTTTTCAGAGGTCTTGGTTCGAAAAAGAGCGATAACAGGATGAATTTTCTCTATATCTTCACCTTGGGGAAGGTATTGGGGGAAGTATCGCGAATGCAATACATTCCAACATTTCTTCCGTGTCTGGTGGGTTTTTTTTACAAAGATATTGTCTTGAAAAACACAACGCCTGGCTGAGTCGAGAGAATTCCCTTCGGCCAAATAAGAAAATAATATCTTTGCCTCGGTTAGTAATGCCCCCTTGGAGGAATTCCGAGAACTGTAAGGAGAAGCGGAATCTTCCACAGGTTTTCTCATCGCTAGCAGATAGCTTTGTATTTCATTGATCTTTTTTATGATAGGCTCCGTCTCTGGAAAACTACCGGGAAGTCAACTTTTTCCTATTTAATCCCCTACCTATTGCTTTTTTATATTTTTGCTTACGTTCCGGCTTTGGCTTTGGTGGGATTATCTTGTTGGCAAAATCCCTAATTTTTGACACTTCTTCTTCGCTGAACACTCTCCACCCCCGGACATCCCGCGCCACTTCGGGGATTTTTCCTTCCTTAAGCCACCTCAAAAGTGTCGCCTTGCTTATCCCTGCCTTCTTCGCTGCTTGCTCTGTGTAAATCCTGTTTGAGGGTCCCATTTTTCCTCTCCGCCACAAATATGTTCAACTATACTCAAGCCTAATCAGCATGTCAAGGCTCTCCTGCTTAGCCGCTTAGCCGGATCCTGAAGCAAGTTTCGGGGTTTAAATCCTGCATACATTTGCCTGCCGCAAGCATGGATTCCTCCTTGAGCAACAATAAGTTATAAAGACCTTTACCACCAGCATCAGGATGACCCGTGAGAATTCAATCACAGGCACCGAATGACGCTTCGCAATCTCCAGGACCTCCTGGATCGCCTTTTGGCCTGGTTCACCAGGAGATACTTATTTTCATTAAACTCCCACGAACCGTCCAATTTTTTCAATCAAAAACGGTAATACTATTATGTGAAGTGGATAAGCCGTAAACTTACTACCCTTGGAAACCCTGCCTCCTTAACCCTTCCGGATCTGGTCAAAATTGGACCAGGAAGGCTAATTTTCCGAAAACACAGGGGAACATCTCATAACCCCCCGTTCTGGGCGGTGGTCTTACCCCCCTTTTATTACTTCCTAAAAAAGATAACCCCAGAGGTTGATATAATCCCCCTACCCTATCTTTTCACCCCAGACTCTCTCTTTTGGGCCATTACCATTGGGGTAGCACTCCACCTCGCTACCGACTCCCTGTCAAGCTCCGGCATCCCCATCTGGGGAGAGAAACGAATCGCCCTAAAAGTCTATAAGACTTTCACTTTATCAGAGTTCACCGTTGTTTCGCTGGTCCTTCTGCTCTGTGGATTGAGCTTTGCCATCAGGAGGCTTTTACCTCTATGAAAGACCTCATTCCACGACACACAGCTTTTATCAAAGCCCAAAGGGTCGTCCCCTACGTCACGACCGAAGAGGTCCGAGCCCTTGTTGAAGCAGCCAACGTCGGAAGACACGCCCAGAGGGATGCCCTTCTGATCCTTTTGCTCTTTCAGACGGGTCTTCGTATCTCTGAAGCCTTAACCCTTACCCCTTCCCGGCTTGGAAGTTTCGATGGAAAACCCGTCCTCTCCATCATCGGCAAAGGAAAGAAACCAAGACTCGTAGCCTGCCCTGAACGGCTGGCAGATAAACTCAAATCCTATGCCTATGAAAAAAATATCAGTCCGGATCAGAGGCTTTTCAAAATAAACCGCTCAAGGGCGTGGCAGATCATCAACAAGGCCGCAAAGAGAGCCGGGTTTACCAAGAGAATTTATCCTCATCTCTTAAGACACAGCGACGCCATAGAAAGGCTTCGGCAGACCGGAAACCCTAAAGCCCTTCAGCTTCACCTGGGACATGCTTCAACCACAATGACCATGAGATATCTCTCCACCCTCACCCAGGAGGATGCAGTGAGGATCAATCAGGAAGTGAAATTTGAAGGCATTTAGAAAACACACAGATTCAAGCACCTGTAAAGAAATAAAAAGGAGTTGATTCCTCTTCCCATGAAAGATATTGAACAGATGGAAATTGCTACAGAGAAATTGCTGAAAGTCCATGAGGTTGCTTCCATTCTCAGCGTCAAGCAATCAACTGTTTACCAGTGGGCAAGTTCAGGAGAAATACCTCATTACAGACTTGGAAGGGTCCTGAGGTTCAAAAGGAAGGACATTGAGGCATGGATCGAAGGCCACAGGAAGGAAAAGACGATAGATGAACAAAGAAAGGCCAGGGAAATCTTAAGGTCGATAGGGGGAAGGACTCACGACATCGACTCCATCATCAAAAAGAGTATTGAAGATGTCAAAGGAAATCGATATACTTCTTCCCTGGAGAAACCAGGTAAAAACAAGGGCCTCGGAAAGGAGGTTGAATATGGGTCTTTATCGTAGAGGCCAGACCTGGTGGATGAGGTTCACCTACAGGGGAAGGCAGATCAGGAAATCTACTGAAACGAGCAATAGGAAGCTGGCAGAAAAGATCTACCATAAGGTCCTTGGGGAGATCGCAGAGGGAAAATGGTTTGAGAGGCTACCGGGGGAGGAGAAAACCTTCGCGGAAATGATTTCGAAATACTTGAAGGAACATTCGGAAAAAAATAAGACTCCCAAATCTTGTATTCGGGACAGGCAACTTGCCAACCATCTCAACAGCTACTTCGGAGATTTATTGCTCACTGAAATCACTCCTAAAACCATCTCTGAATACAAAGCGAAGAGGCGAGACGAAGGGGCCTCTCCGAGAACAATCAACTACGAACTCGCTCTCATGAGCCATGCTTTCAATCTTGCTATAAAAGAATGGGAATGGCTCAAGGATAACCCGGTCAGCAAAGTATCAAAAGAAAAAGTCAATAATATGCGAGAACGATGGCTGACACTCGAAGAGGAGGAAAAACTCTTAAATACCTCTCCAAAATGGCTGCAAGAACTTATCATTTTCTCTCTGGAGACGGGGCTTCGCCAAGGCGAAATCCTAAACCTTCAATGGCCACAGGTAGATCTCTTCAGAAAAACCATCACCATCCTGGAACAAAAGAACAGAGGGAAGGACACAATACCCTTGAATGAAAGAGCCCTGGAAGTGTTAAAAGCAAAGGCAAAGGTCAGGCACATAAAAACAAATTATGTCTTTCATAACAATAATGGCAACAGGATTGGGGTCGGTAACCTTCTTAGAGCTTTCTATTTAGCTACTAAGAGAGCTAATTTGAAAGGTTTTCGATGGCACGATTTAAGACATACCTTTGCGACTCGTCTCGTTCAAGCAGGTGTAGACCTCTACTCTGTCCAGAAACTTGGGAGATGGAAGAATATTCAGATGGTGATGAGATATGCCCATCATCATCCAGAAAGTCTGAGAGCAGGGGTTGAAGCGCTGAAAAAAATGAGGGAAAAAATTAGCACAAATTTAGCACAATCTGAGAAATTTGAATTAACCTGAGTCGCTAACTTATTGAAATTATTGGCGCCCCTGGCGTGACTCGAACACGCGGCACACGGATTAGGAATCCGTTGCTCTATCCACCTGAGCTACAGGGGCAGTGAATTTAAATTATAATTTTCGTAACACTTTAGCGCTTTGAAAAAGAGGCATGACAAGATATCGTAAAACCACAAATCCCCATCAATCCCCCTTTTTCAAAGGGGGATGAACTTCTCCTCCCTTTGGTAATCTTTTCCTCCGCATACGGCGGGGCAAAGGGAGGTTGGGAGGGATTTTCTAAAAGATTTTTCAAATAATTAAAATGCTACTAATTTTCAACTATCTTCGTCAAGATTTTTTAATACAAATTTTGCCATTCTGCAATCCCTTAGAAAGAGGACGATCAATGAGAAGATCATTTGGCTCAACGAGTTTTCTTCACTTAGGGAGAAGAAGCAGAAGATAGGTCATTGGATTGAGGTGGATGATTACCAGCTTTACGTTCATATCGATTGTAGTGCAAATGGTGAGGGCCTATTTTGAAGGATGATACCGCTACCCTTTTGGGTCCCCAAAAATGTCTTGACTGGAGGGTCGAACTACAGGGAGTGCTTCTCTTGGCGTTTCTGGACATACATCAAGGCATCTGCTTTTGAAAGCAGTTCATCTATGGAAATAGGATGCTCTGGATCAAACTGAGCCGTTCCCACGCTGACTGACAGGAGATATCCTCGCGACCTATTGCCGTTATAATCTTTTAGGTTTTCATGCAAACGAGTTATCAGTACCTCACTGGTCTCTTCAGTACATTCTGAGAACACCACAAATTCATCTCCCCCAATCCTGGCAATAATATCCGACTCCCGAAAGGTCTTTTTGAGAATCCCAGCCAAACCTATTAATGCCTGGTCTCCTTCATGGTGTCCATATTGGTCATTAATGCTTTTTAAATTGTCCACGTCTATAAAAAGGAGCATGGCCCTTTTCTTGGCCCGAAGGGCTGTCTTGAGATACTGCTCTGTCAAAACAAAAAATCTTCTCCGATTATACAAACCCGTTAGCTCATCCGTGAGGAAAAGATCCAGCAGTTCCGCCTTCACTTTATGGTCACGCATCATTTTATTAAAACGTATGATGAATTCATCGAGAGAAAATGGCTTTTTTATGAATTCCCGAGCCCCTGCCGCAATCGCTGACTCAGCAGAGTGCTCTTCAGCATGCCCTGTCATGACCATGACGGGAAGATCAGGATACAATATTGCCAATTCTTTGGTAAGAGTCATCCCATCCATATTTGGCATGACAATATCAGCTACTACTGCATCAAAAGAGTCCTTTTTGATTTTTTCCATGGCTTCTATGCCGTCTTTAGCTGTCTCACAATGATGACCATGTTTAGAAAGCAAAGAAACGAGAAATTCCCTTATTGCTTCTTTGTCATCTACAATAAGTACTCTATAAGAGATGCCCATTTTTGTCTCCGGTTACTTTCCTGTAACAGTCAATAGGGTCTTGTGTTGAGGCTTATCAAATGAAGAAGCCTCTTTCAAAAATAATGGGTCCCTTAGAACTTGCTTTAAAATGGAGTGATATTTTTCTAACACCAGGGTAAACTTCAGACCATACAGATAACCCTCCCAGTCTTCCCAATCATAGGGACCTTTCCAGATGACCTCGGCCATTCCGTGAAAGTTCGTCCATTCAAGACCCTTTGGGAACAAGACCTTTATGTTGACGCTTGTCCCAATAGGTATATCTTCAAAGGATTGAATGAGAAGACCCGATTCACTCGCATCAATGGTCAACCCGGTATAAACTTCTTGATTTTTATTGATTTGAAAGAGAATGGGCAAACTCATCATGACCCTTGGGGATTTCCGCTTTTCTCTGTGTTGGGAGATTCCCTCCATATCCTTTCCTCTTTGCCAGATTGAGTGACCCCTCGTGAATATTCCATGGGGTTCATTTAAAATAAAACCGGATTGCTAAACGGATCAGACCATGGCAATCCGGTTCTTTAGATTTCCCTTTCGGCAACCCGGCTGTCCCAATAGGACCCGTGGCTTTCCGTCCCGCGATTGCTCGTGGTTTGGCTTTATCGACGTTCCACTTTTAAGCGTATTTCCTTGCCATAACTTTCAGCAAGTTGAGTGCCAAAAGATATTATATGTCTGAATCCTTTAATTTTTAAGGGGTTACCTGAAGTCGAATTCTTATGGAAGGAGAAAAAGTGACGCTTTCTGTCTTGATAAAGAACGAGTTATAGTGACCATTATTCAAGTCGCATGATGTCAAGGGATTGCTCATTTTCGTTTCAAAAAGACATTTTATTTTTTAGGTCTTCGTAGAAGTGAGTGGGTTATTTCAGCCCTTTTTCTTTCCCTGGTTAAAGAAATTTCTCTTTTATTTCTCCTCATTGACACAAAAGAAGAATCCCTCGCTTTGGCAAAGGGAGGTTAGGTGAAATTTTACAAGTGGATGTCTTTACTATTTAAAACCCTTAATAAATAACCAAGTCCCCCATTCATTGCTCATCGTTCTTTGTCCATTTTCTGTTATCCATCGTCTCTCGCTTTTCAGGTTTTCACTCCCCAATCCGAACTCTGAATTCCGCATGTCATGAGTCCAGCACCCTTCTCACCTTTCTGGCAAGGCTTTCCAGGGTAAATGGCTTTTGAATAAACTCAATCCTCTCCTCCAAGATCCCATGATGAACGATCACATTGTCCGTATACCCCGACATATATAAAACTTTTGCCTCAGGATGAATCACTTTAAGACGTTCAACCAATTTTCTCCCGCTCATCCCTGGCATCACCACATCGGTCAAAATAAGATGGATCGGATCCTGATACTCCTCACATAGAATTAATGCCTTTCCACCATCCGATGCCTCCAATACCTTATACCCCAATCCCTTGAGAATCCGAACTGCAAGCTTCCTCACAATCTCCTCGTCCTCCACCACTAACACTGTCTCATCCCCACGAGGAATCTCCCCAAAAACCTCTCTTTTAATGTCTTCCGCCGCCTCCTCCACCCGAGGTAAATAAATCTTAAACGTCGCCCCCTGACCCGGCTCACTATAGACCCAGATGTTCCCCCCGCTCTGCTTCACAATCCCATAAACCGTCGATAATCCAAGACCAGTCCCCTTTCCTCTCTCCTTGGTCGTAAAGAAGGGCTCAAAGATCCTCTCTCTCACCTCAGCCGTCATGCCTATCCCTGTATCGCTAACCGATAACATCACATAGGAACCAGGCCTGACTGCAATGTGCCTCTTTGCATATTCCTCATCCAATTCCACATTGGCTGTCTCGATGGTCAGCTTCCCTCCCTCAGGCATCGCATCCCGAGCATTGACCACAATGTTGATGATCACCTGCTCGATCTGCCCCGGATCAGCTTTGACCCTACCAATCCCTTCCGGCAATAAAAACAAAAGCTCTACGTCTTCTCCCAAAATACGACGAAGCATCTTCTCAAGACCTCTGATCACCTCATTCAGATCCAATACCTTCATCTCCATCACCTGCTTGCGGCTGAAGGCTAAAAGCTGCCGCGTCAGGTTCGCTGCCTTATCCGCTGCCTTCTCGATCTCCTCCAGGTTTGCCCTCAGAGGATCATCCTCTTGGAGTTGAAGAAGGGATAGCTGAGAAATACCTTTGATTACGGTCAGAACATTGTTAAAATCGTGCGCAATGCCTCCAGCCAGCCTGCCGATTGCTTCCAATTTTTGTGACTGCCGAAGCTGCTCCTGAAGCAATGCCATCTCCTGTTCCGCTTTCTTTCGAGCAGTGATATCGGTTAAAAAATTCAGGGTGGCAGGTTTGCCTTCCCATTCGATCAAAGCAGTGTTCAATTCTGCCCAGAGGATATCCCCTGATCGTTGGATGATCCGGAATGTATAAGAGGATGGAAGGGATTCCCCCCGCAGTCTTTTACGATGGTTTTCAAGAACTAGCGCCCGATCTTCCAGATGGATAAACTCTATAAAGGGTTTTGAGGTTAGTTCTTCTCGGCTATAGCGAATCATTTCCAGTGTCTTTGAGTTGACAAACTTCAGTTTTTCATTCTGCGCTACGAAGATGGCTTCTCCTGCATGTTCTATGAGGAATCGATATTTTTCCTCGCTTTCTCTGAGCAATGCCTCTGCGCGCCTTCGCTCATCCGCCTCAAGGCAGTTGGACACATAAGCCGCAAGGGCCATAGCTATCTGTTCTTCTTCAGGTAACCATTTTCTTTTTTGACCAACATGTTCAAAACTGAGCAAAGCCACGAGCTTCCCTCCAACCCATACCGGCGCATCGAGCAGGGATCGGATTCCTGAGGCACGAAAATACTCAGAGGGAATATGCGATGTCCGAGGATCCTTCCACACATCTTCAGCAGCAATCACCTGCCCTATTTTATGACTGGCCGTATATTGAGGAAATTCAGAGGCCTGAAGGGTCTCACCCTCACGATGGCTTCCTTTGCTGCGTTCATAGAGGTCGAAGCAACGGATCTGGGAATAATCGTCATTATATAACCAGATGCTTGCCCTTTCGGTATTGAGCAGCTGCGAAGAGAGGGCAGTAATCGTTTGAAAATTTTCTTTCAGATTTTTTTCATAAAGGTTTAGCTTTTGAATAAGCTCTGATAAGAGGTTTGAATATGTCTGGAATCTTAAAGCGCGTTCACGATAATCTTTTTCTGCCAGCTTTGTGCTGGTGATATCTATCCCCCATATTGAGGCTTTGCGGACTTTTCCCTGTGGATCAAAAATGGGATGGACAAAGGTTTTATAATATCGATCTTTCCTCATATCTTCAAATTGGACCGGTTTACCGGTTTGAAAGACCTGGTCGATAAAGGATTTCCTCCTCCTGGCCACATCCTGCTCAAGAATCTCATAAAGGCACGAACCAATGATCTCTTCTTTTTTCTTGCCAAGTCTTTCCACAAGCGTGTCATTTGCGATCAATATGGCTCCTCTTTCATCGATTAAGAGGGCTGTCTCTGGATTGGTATTGATGAAGGTTTGAAACACTTCAACCGTATCCTGAAGTTTTCCTCCGGTCTGTTTCAATTCTGTAATGTCCTGCAAACATACCAGTACATGGCTCTGATCTCCTAACCGAACAAAACTTGTATTGATTAAAAACCATTTCTCCTCTTCTTTCTCTCCAATCAAAATGGGAAGTTTTGCCTCAATTCCTGAATAAGTTCTCCCCGTTTTGAAGGTTTCTAAAATAACCTGTCGGATGGTACAGGTTTCACAAAAAGGACCGTAACCGCATCCCGCCGAGGAAGAAAGAGCATGAAGGCATCGAAAGGCCTCTCCTCCTCTGAGCCCCTCCATCTCACCAATGGAACGATTTGCAAACTCAGAGGCGGCTCTGTTGGCTCTCCGAATCTTCCGCTCCTGGTCCACAATGATCATCAGGATAGGAACATTCTGATAAATGGCTGAAAGCTCTGAATAAGCTTTTTGGATATTTTCTTCTGCCCGTTTCCTTTCGGTAATGTCCCGAATGATGCTTTGATAGTACTTCTTGCCTTCCCATTCGATGAGTCGAGAACTGATCTCTACAGGAAAGAGGGTTTGGTCTTTTTTCTGGTGTAACGTTTCGTAAATCAGACCGTTGAATTGATTAATCTGACGGATCTGCTCTTCGAAGGCACCTCGCGTTTCAGGGGGGCTCAATTCCAGCATATCCCTTCCGATCAATTCATCGCGACCATAGCCATAGCCTGAAAGAGAACGCTCGTTGACTTCAACGATCTTTAAATCCTGATCAGCCATGATGATCATATCGTTGGCATATTGACTCAGGTACTCGAATCTCTGGCGTAAAATCTGGTGCTGAAGCTCCACCTCGGCTTGTCTTCGAAAATACTGGGCTTGTTGCTGAGTCCAGAGAAGGGCTATAATGGCTCCAGTTCCTAAAATCAAAAGAGCTACTACCATTCCGATGGTCTTTGCCATTTTATGAATCGGTTCATAAATTTCTTCCAGATCAACCTTGGCAATCAGAAACCAGGAGGAGTCAGGGATCTGTCTGATCACAGCCACAACAGGGACGCCTCGATAATCCACTCCCTCTACAATTCCTTGCCTGCTCCGAACAGCCATAGCGGCTGGCAGCTGTTCCTCATGGATAGATAGACGAAGATTGAGGGCGGTGTTTTTCAGATGCCGAAGCTCATTCAAAAAAACCACCTCATCCCCTTCCTGACGGACTAATAAGGTCTCTGCTGTTTGACTGCGGACAGGCCAGGACTGGATCAGAGGATAAAGAAATTGATAAGGATCCACTTCAAAAACGAGAAGGGCAATGGGAGTCGATGTCCCTCCATCCGGGTCTTTGATCGGGGTCATTGCTCCGATGTGAATTCGGCCTTCCTTTTCAACCCGATGAAGGTCTGTCAGAATCACCTGACTTTTACGAAAGGATTCACTTACAGCACGTTTAAAATGTGGGCACTCCAGGATATTCCCTTTCTGGGTAGATAGAAGCACGTTCTGAGTTGAATCGATGAGGAAAATATTCTGAAAACCGTAAGTCTCCTTAAAAGAGGATATAAAATGAAGCACCCTTTCTCTTTTGATAGAATTGGAGGGATCTTTAAGAAACTCCTTGATTCCAATGGCAACAAAAGGACTCCGAGAAGGCATTGTCACCAAGCTCATCCGTTCCTTCCGCCAGTTATCAATTTGATCTCTCTTCAAGTCAGCGATCGTTAAGAGTTCTTGCTCCGCTTTGCTCTTTGCATATTCTTTCTGAGACTTATAATAAAAATATCCTGATGTCCCTATCCCAAGACTCAAAAAAAAGAAAATCATAAACAGATACCATGAAATTTTAGTGTTGTTTCGACGAGAAGGCATTGACATACCCCCTTTAGAAAAAAATGCTTTCAAGATTAAAAACTGTTTTTATCCATTTAAAAGGGCTTACTTTCTTAAAGCCTGGAATTTCTCAGAAAAAAAAACTGTTTATGATAGCTTAGTTACCCGCAAACGATAAAAATTAAATACGGATTGAATGCAGATTTATTTTTAGGATACCTAGGCCTTCCTTTTAGGTATCAATCAAGTTTATTAAAAGATCTGTAGATTTATTATAAGGCTTCGTGATTATAAATGATTTGGTTTTATTAGTTTTTCAATCTTTTATTTTAGGGGATGGAAAGCTATATTGAATCTTACCCCACCTATTGGGGATAAAGTATCATTCTTTATTATTTAAGTCAACATTTTTTAACCGGAGAAAGCTGGGCATTATAGTCGATCTCTTTTAGGTTTCTATAAAGAGGACCTCTCTTGTCAAGATTGAGAAAAGAGAGTTTACAGACACTTTTGATCACCGCCAAAATATTATTAAAATCATGAGCCACCCCGACTGCCAACTGCCTGATCGCCTCCTTCTTTTGAGCCTGGCAAAGTTGCTACTGCAGGAAGAGCATTTCCTGCTCGGCTTATTTTCTTCCACTGATTATTCCTTTGGGGTCGGAGCTTTGCTCCGCCTGATTTGTTTAACTCCTTTCTGAAATTTTAATTGTTCCAATTCAGGCCTAACGATATTTTCTTGACACTCAGGGCAAATGATATGGGTGAACTCTGCCTGCAAATGCTCAGAAATGTAGAGCTCAATAGGGTGCCAATCGTTTCGGCCATCATGAATCCTCTTACAATAAGAACAAATGGGCAATAACCCCTCCAGTTTCTTTACATGGGCCAAAGCTTCTTCAAGTTCCTTAATATGTTTCTCCAGAGAGAGTTGCATCAGGATGATTCGTATTCCAGTTTGAATACGGGCCAGTAAGATGTCATTCGAAAAAGGTTTGATGATATAATCATCTGCCCCTGCTCGGAGCCCCTCGATGACATCCTCCTCTTTTTCTTTTCCAGTAAGCAAAAGGATATAACGAGGTGGTAAAGGTTTCTTCTCTCGTACCTTCCGGCAGAGAGCGATCCCATCCATGCCTGGCATTATCCAATCAAGGAGTGCCACAAGCGGGAAATCAGCAGCAGAAAGTATCTGCCATGCTTGAATGCCATCATTGGCCACAAGGACATCATATTCATACCGAGTTAATAGAGATTGAAGAATATTTCGAATTTTGGGATCATCATCAGCGATTAGAATTTTCATCCTTTCCTCCCATGATTCATTACTCCCCTCATCTTCTGTTTCCAAATTACCGATTGACTGATTACTCTCTACTCTTCTTTCTGTCCCTCATCCCTCGCTTATGCGCCGACCCTTCTTACCTACATATCCCTGCCTCAGGAGATTAGTGTTGGATGATTCGTCACCTATCGCTTTTTAGAGTTTCACTCCGCCATCCGATTCCGCAATTCCACAATTCCTTGTCCCTCGTCCTTTCCCCTAACTTTAAACTTGAAACTATGCCTTATCCAGCACCCTTCTCACCTTTCTTGCCAGGCTCTCTAGGGTAAATGGCTTTTGAATAAACTCAATCCCCTCCTCCAAGATCCCATGATGCGCAATCGCATTGTCCGTATACCCGGACATGTAAAGTACCTTCGCCTCTGGATGAATCTCCTTTAAACGCTCTGCCAACTGCCGCCCGCTCATCCCCGGCATCACCACATCCGTCAATATCAGATGAACCGGCTCCTTATATTTTTCACAGAGCATAAAGGCCTTGCCCCCATCCTCCGCCTCCAGCACCTGATACCCCTGCCGCTTCAATATTCTCACTGCAAGCTTCCTCACCCCCTCCTCATCCTCTACAATCAATAGGGTCTCGCTTCCATGAGGAATCTCTTTGATGATTTCCTCCTTCAGTTCATCCATCGGTTCATCTACCCTTGGAAGGTAGATCTTAAACGTCGCCCCCTGACCTGGCTCACTATACACCCAAATATTCCCCCCACTCTGCTTCACAATCCCATAAACCGTCGATAACCCCAACCCTGTGCCCTTGCCCATCTCCTTCGTCGTAAAAAAGGGCTCAAAGAGCCGCTCTTTTACCTCCTTCGTCATCCCAACCCCAGTATCGCTGATCGCCATCATCACATAGGAACCAGGCTTCACAGCAATATGCCTCCTCGCATATTCCTCATCCAACTCCACATTGACCGTCTCAACGGTAAGTTTGCCTCCTTGCGGCATCGCATCCCGTGCATTAACCACAATATTGATAATCGCCTGCTCCATCTGACCTGGATCCACCTTGACCCAACCAAGACCCTCTGCAAGATACGTCACCAACTCTATGTCCTCCCCAATAAGCCTGTGAAGCATCTTCTCAAGCCCCTTTATAACCTCATTCAGATCCAATACCCTCATCTCCATCATTTGCTTACGACTAAATGCCAATAACTGACGTGTTAAATCCGCTGCTCGATCCGTTGCCCTCTCTATCTCCTTAAGATTCGCATAGAGGGGATCCCCCTCCCGAAGATCTAAAACCGATAACTGACAGGTCCCTTTGATCACACTCAAAAGATTATTAAAATCATGCGCAATTCCACCTGCCAGCCTTCCAATCGCCTCCATCTTCTGCGCCTGCTGAAGTTGGGCCTGAAGCGAAGCCATCTCCTGCTCCATCCGCTTTCGTGCAGTGAGGTCTCGGACAATACTTACATATCCAGTAATCACTCCCTGTGGGGATTTGATCGCTGATATGACAACCTCTGAAGGGATTTTAGTCCCATCCTTGCGCACAAAATCCCACTCCCCTCGAAAGTAACCTTGTCTCTTCACCATAGGATAAGAAATCTCCCCAAAAGAATGGAAACTTTCATCTGAATCATGGACAATGCGAATAGATCTTCCTTCCGCCTCCTCTCGACTAAATCCAAATAGATCGCAGAACCCCTGGTTGCAGGAGACAATGTTTCTTTCTTTATCCAGCCCTAATATGGCATCCGATGAGCTCTCGATCAGACTTCGATATCTCTCCTCAGAGGCCATGATCTTCTCCTCTGCTTCTTTTCGCTGACTCATATCCCTGACCCACACCTGAATCCCGGGCTCATCTCCAAACCAGATTTTTCGAGCTAAAACCTCTCCTTCAAAAAAAGAGCCGTCTCTTCTTTGCAATTTAACTTCATATTGAGGAGGAATATCCTCCCCACGTATCCTCGCTTTGGCCCGTTCCCGAGTAAAGTCCTGATAATCCGGATGATAAATCACCCAGTGATCCTTACCCACCAATTCACCTTGCTCATAACCAAGCATCTCATAAAGCCGCTTATTCGCATAGATAATCTTTGAATCTTTCTGGATAAATATGCCATCAAAACTCCCCTCCACCAAAGCACGATACCGCTCCTCGCTCTGCCTGAGCGCCTCCTCTACCCTCTTTCTTTCTGTAATGTCCCGAATGATTACAAGATCAGCAGGCCTCCCTTCATAGGAGATCACTCCCGCATTGATCTCCGCATAGAGAGCACTGCCATTCCTTCTCTGAAGTATTGTCTCATAAATTGATGTGACTTTTTCTCCAGACATCCGTCGCCTATAATAATCCTCAACCTTACTCAATTCATCCGGATGCACGTATTTTGTAAAACGAGTCCCAACAATTTCCTCAGGAGTCCCTCCCCACATCTCCGCTATTCGCTGGTTGGCAAATTTCATGACTCCGTCCTGGATAATCACAATCCCGTCGTTGGCTCTTTCTACGAGAGTTCGGTATTTCTCTTCACTTTCGTGAAGTTTCTCCATAGCCTGCTTACGTTCTGTGATATCTCTGATAATGACTAATGTGGCTACCTGCCCCTTCCAGACTGTCCTTGCCCCTGAGATCTCAATAGGAACTGTTCTTCCATTCTTATGAACGAATCGCGTCTCATACTGCTGGGGAACCTCTTCCCCAGCAATTCTCCTCCTAAGCCTCTCTGACAAAATAGGGATCTCATCAGGATGGGCAAGCCCTCCCATCCCGATCTTCAAAAGTTCATCAATACTATAACCCGTAATCTCAGACGCCCTTCGATTGGCATAGAGATGTGACCCATCAGCTCCTGCAATGAGAATCCCGTCATTGGCATTCTCAACGATTGCCCTAAAATGCTCTTCACTCTCTCGAACTGCCTCTTCCATCTTTTTACGTTCGGTGATGTCACTTATGATATGGACAGCACCCACATATTGCCCGGCCTCATTCAATAAGGGATCTACATTGACTTCAAACCAACGTTCACCTATTAGGAAATCCATAGTCTCGCGACGAAGACTATTTCTTACCCGAAGGATTGGGCATTCAGGTATGGGTTTGGTTGTGCCATGCACAATTTCCCAGCAGTGTTTGCCGATCATTTCGCTACACGGACGATTAAAGAACCGCTCCGCTGTCTTATTGGAACGAAGTATCCGGCTATCCCGATCCAGAATCCATATCGCATCATTCGCTGCGTCAAACGTCTTCTGCCATTCTCTTGCCAGCCTTTCGGCCTCAACCCGCAGCCGTTCTCGCTCCTGAACAATGGACTTGAAGCTTACGACCAAAGGTTCGTTTTCACCAACCAGTATGTCAACCTCCCCACTCCGCAGGGCTTCAAGTATGGCCTCGGCCCGCTCAAGCCTTTCTCGTAGTTCTTCATACGTAGGCTTATTCTTTTTCATGGCTGGTCTCCTTTCCTTGCCAGTCCCAGGGCCTCCAGCAGTTTGTCTTCTCCTGTAAGCGATCCTATAATCACTCTTCGAGGCGGTGGCGACTCAACAATCAGGCAGGGAACAGCAACAACCCGATGCACAATGGCAGCCTGATAATCTTTAAATACATCCACGATTTGAAGTTCGCAGCGCCCCTTGAGCCGCTCCTCACATAAACGAGTGATTATAGAAATCGCTTTTGAAGAATTGGGTTCCTCCCCTGCTATAAAAAGCCGTAGACGATAAAAAGGTCTGTCTGCGGATTGTGATTTCATGCTTAACCTCCCTGCTGGTCTTCCTTCTGAGATAGGACTCCTCTGCGAAGCGCTGCCCGTTTATCCATCCCGTTTTGAATCTGTTTCTGGATCGATCTCAGCCGCTTTAACTCGAGTTCCTTGGCTTCGATCTCGTAGGCAAGCCGGTCAGACTCAGCACGATCAGACTCCTCCTGTATCTGTCGTGCTGTTCCAGTCAAAACCCTGCCTCCACCCACATAGACATCCATAATGACAATACCTTGGTCAGTGATCTTGTATTCCCGCTTTTGATTCGAATGGCTCGAGCCTCTTGATTTGAGCACCTGAAACAGACGGTTCGTCTCCCCGGGTTCCTCCTGGTAACTAAGGAAAATGGCAGTATCCACCATTGAAGAGATGCCATTGCCGGAAATTTCCATCTGGTCAGACCGACCAGAAGTCTGGTTGACCAGAAAGATGGTGATACCTCGCTCTTTGCATGCGTTGAGCAATCGCATAAGGTAATCAAAGGCTGTTTGCTTACCACCCATCCGCTCACAGGCAGAAATCGCATCCACCACCACATGCTGTGGAGCAAAGGCCTCTATACGGGTCATAGCATTAACAAAATGCTCTTCCGCCCCCATGGCTTCCGGAAAACAGGTCAAAAACTCAAGTTGTCTGGTTTTAAGGTATGGAGTAAGTTTTATTCCTGAACTGATGATATTGTTGATCAGTGCATCCTGGGATTCCTCAAAACTAATGTAAAGCACCTTTTCTCCACGGCTACAAGCCGATCGCACAAACGTACATGCAAGAGTCGTCTTACCCGTTCCTGGCTCACCAGTAAAAAGGACGCACGAGGCCCGACGGTAGCCTCCTTTCAAAATCTCATCCAGAGTCTCAATACCAGTGGTCATCTTGGCTCCCAGAGGTTTGTGTCTTAAACCGACTGAAGTAATCGGTACTGCGGAGAAGCCGGATTCCGTAATCACATAGGGGTATTCGTTTCGGCCAAAATCAGAACCGCGGTACTTGACCACTCTTAACCGCCGGGTGCTGATATTATTTTGTACACGAGCATCAAGTAAGATAAAGCAATCGCCCATGGACTCGAAGAAATCCTCGTAGAAACGGGCTTCCTCCCTTCGGGCAGGACGTATTGTCATAATAGCCGTAAGGCCCTGTTCCCTCAACCAGTCGTTTAGAACGTGCATTTCGCTACGCACCTTGCGAGGCTCATCAAAGAGCCGCAGAGCTACCTCCAGGGCATCGATCACAATACGTCGTGCCCCGATCTCCCGGCTTTTGCCGGATATTGCGGCCAACAGACCTCTTAGGTCAAATTGTCCGCTGACTATCATATTTGGATCAAGCCTGGCTTCAAACAAAAAGAGCTGTCCTTTCTGTTCCAACGCTCTTAAATCCCAGCCAAGAGTGGCCGCATTTTGATGCAACTGCTCTGCAGGCTCCTCAAAACCTACCCAGATGCCAGGCTCGCCAGCCAGAGCCCCACGGTATAGAAATTCCAGCCCCAGAATGGTCTTTCCTGAACCCGCTTCACCACTCACAACAGTCGTTCTTCCCCTGGGGAATCCTCCTTTTAGAATCTCATCCAGTCCTTGGATGAATGTTGGGGCTTTTTCCAAGTCTTTTCTTAAATCAGTCTGGGTTGTTTGATTATCTCGTTTCATACCATATTCTCCTTATTTTTTATCTTAGTGGGTTTCACGAACTTATTCAAATTATGATTTTTTGACCTGTCCTCTCCCCCTAACTCTCTCTCCTCCTGCCTACCGTCAGGCAGGTAATGGGTAGATCCCCCCCTCAACCCAACCCTCTCCCTAATAAGGTTGTGTCGTAATAGGAGAATTCATAAAAAGTCATCCTGAACTTGGTTCAGGATCTAATGAACTCAACTAATTATGAGAACCTGGCACGAAGTGATGAACGAATGTGAATCAATAAATTCAGGGTGACAAAATAATAATTGCCACACAGTCTCAATGGAGAGAGGGAGAATTTCAAAAATTATTTTTTTGAAGATCTATAAATTTTTAAAAAGTACACCTAACTTAAAGAGAATTGAGAAACCCCACCCAGTCTCCGTCGAGAGGTAATACCTCCCCTCTCCTGTTTAAATCTTGGAGGAAAAAATGTTTTATATAAAAAGGTGTTCAGACAGCTTCTATCTGTCTGTCGGAAAATGATTCGAAAGTATAACCGCTCTGAGGTCGGTGAATTCTCTTTTCGACCTGAGGATATAAAATTGTCTAATAGGAAAGATAAAAGTGAGTGAGTGAGTGAGTGAGGCAAATATTGGGCCAGCTCCATTATTTGCTCCTCATCTTAAGATTAGGAGAAAGAAAATGAACCCAATTGAACATCCCCGAAGTTTAAATAAAGGATATTTTCCCCTTTGTCAAATCATTTTTACAATTCTTTTTCAAAGCACAAGACAATTTTACCTTTACGCCGACTCCAGATACCCGTATCGGAGGGTATCTCGCACGTCGTCAAGTTTATGGACATCCTCAAACTTGAGATAAGGAGACCAACCGGTATCGCCCTCCCTCAGTTCAACATCAACCTCTGCCACATATTTGTCATCATATCTCATTGATTTCCACTTATACTTTACGCCTTTAAAAAGCTGATCCAGCGAGAACTTCAAGAAGTTATTCCTTTAGATATATTGGGATACTCATCCCCCAGAGGGATCCAGGCTGATGGTAGCTTGCTTCAGATGCTAATGGCGAAAGGGAACTTCAAGGGGTTGATCTAAAAAGGGATTTTTGGATGGGATACCTGTATCGCTCCTGATTTTCTTTCTATCGTCACTTTAACAAAGTTGACTCTTTCCATATCCCATCCATCTCCTAAAAGCAATTGAGCCCAATTGAGGATAGAACTCGGAGTGATTCGCTTGGGGTCATTTCTCCTTTCTGGGAGTATCCCGATGAATTGGGCGCAGTTCGAAGCATCACGATAGTAGAATTCATAGGCGATGAGATGTTCCATAGGGAGTCCTTTAGTTAAAAATGGGTAACGACTCACGTCGAATTTGACGTAACCCTTAAACGCTTAGCGAAATGGGCCTCATAGCCATTCCCCTAACCGATGGATTGTAACGTGTTTATGGGTCGCGGGTAGCCCCGTGGCCTTGGGCATCAATTAAAAGAGGGGTAACACAAGACTTTTCTTCTCTCTATAGGAAACTTCAAAGAAACGTAAGTCCTCCCTTTCTCTTCATCGGTAGCAGTTTCCATCACACCCCGATTTTTATTGACCATGTCTTGGATGAGCCTCAGTTCAAAATCAAGCGGTTCTTTCTTAGTGGGAGGTCTTTCCCTTAGAACCGATTCATAAGGTTCTCCTATTTTAGAATACCCATCAAAGAGAATGGAAATCTCGATCTGTTTTCCTCCCCAGATGGATAAGGGATCTGTCTCTGAGGATTCTTTAGGGGGGAATACCGATCGAGTCATCAGGCCAATAAATCCATTGGGCGGCATCCATCTCACAGCATATTGAAGAAGGGATTCTAAAATATACCGCAAGTGTTCATCAGGAACCGTGGTTTCGGGAAGATCTTTCTCAAATTTTTTGAAAACCCGAATCTTCTTCTTATCCCATTGGGGTTGATGTTTCTTAAGACTTTCCTCGAGAAGGGTATGGACGGTATTGGTTTTGGTTTCGGCCGTATTGACTCTCACATAATTCAGGACAGACTGAAGAAGCCAATGGACCTTTTCGACCTCTTCTTGAAGAATACGGTGGAAGTGGCTTTCAAAGGTTTTATCACTGAATTTCCCCCGGGAAAGATTGGTCATTTTTTTGATGACCCCCAGCGATTGCTCGAGTTGATCAATGAAGGAGATGAGAAGGGAGAATTTAAATGAACCATCTTTTTGAAGCGAACTGACCCATTTCTTAAATTTCAATAAGTCAGGTTCATCTCTGTGCGATTGAGGATTCAGGGTAAAAGATTGAAAAAGATTTTCATGATCTTGAAAAATAGAGTCATTCTTCATCTGTTTCCCACCTATTCAATGCCATATCATAATGTAAGCAATTTATATACCATAATATTCAATGGACTGTAGCTATTCGGAATGACAAGACTTTATCGTAGATGGACC